>Ga0080004_1125002_pt1 | contig 66364 bp, 56 predicted proteins | sample WasSprMetagenome_FD_69207 | JGI IMG/M metagenome (GOLD analysis project Ga0080004, IMG submission 69207) | Sulfidic aquatic microbial communities from Washburn Spring, Yellowstone National Park, USA - WS (SPADES assembly) (version 2) | ecosystem: Environmental > Aquatic > Thermal springs > Hot...
ATTCTCTGGTTTGTGCGTCGGCCGGGGGGGGGCAAGACGTCGCTGGGCATGTCCATTGCGCGGGCCACGGGTCGCAAATTCGTGCGCCTGTCGCTGGGCGGCGTCCGGGACGAGGCCGAAATCCGCGGTCACCGCCGCACCTACATCGGTGCCCTGCCCGGCCAAATCATCCAGATGATGCGCAAGGCGGGCACGCGCAACCCCGTCTTCATGCTGGACGAAGTGGACAAAATGTCCATGGACTTCCGCGGCGACCCGTCGGCGGCGCTGCTCGAGGTACTGGATCCGGAACAGAACTACATGTTCATGGATCACTACCTCGACGTGGAGTACGACCTGAGCCAGGTGTTCTTCATCTGCACGGCCAACGTGCTCCACACCATACCGCCCGCCTTGCAGGACCGCATGGAGGTGGTCCGGCTCTCCGGTTACACCGAGCCGGAAAAGCTGGAGATCGCCAAACGCTTCCTGGTCCCCAAGCAGATGAAGCAGACCGGGCTGACCCCGGCCATGGTGGAGTTCACCGAGGAAGGGCTGCTGCAAATCATCCGCTACTACACGCGCGAGGCGGGCGTGCGCAATCTGGAGCGCGAGATCGGCAACATATGCCGCAAGGTGGCGCGCGCCGTGGTCAATGCGCGCAGCAGCAAGCCGCACACCGACCCGCCCAAGGTGGTGGTGGACGCCGAAGCCGTGGCCCGCTTCCTGGGGCCGGAGAAATTCCGCGATCTGGAAGCCGAAAAGCGCAATGAGATCGGGGCCGCAGTGGGGCTGGCCTGGACCGAGGTGGGCGGGCAGTTGCTTACCACCGAGGCCATCGTCATGGACGGCAAGGGCAAGCTGATCACCACCGGCAAGCTGGGTGACGTCATGCAGGAATCGGCCCAGGCGGCCATGAGCTACATCCGCTCCCGCGCCCAGATGCTCGGGCTGCCGCGCGATTTCTACCGCCACATTGACATTCACGTGCACGTGCCCGAAGGCGCCATCCCCAAGGACGGCCCTTCGGCCGGCATCACCATCGCCACCGCCATTGTCAGCGCGCTGACCAAGGTGCCGGTGCGGGGCGACATCGCCATGACCGGCGAGATCACCCTGCGCGGCAAGGTACTGCCCATCGGCGGCCTGAAAGAAAAGCTCCTGGCGGCCCACCGGCACGGAATTTTCGAGGCGGTCCTGCCTAAAGGCAACGAAAAGGATCTGCCCGACATTCCCGAGAACATCCGCAATCAGATGAAACTGCACTTCGTGGAATCCATGGACGAGGTGCTCAAGATCGCCTTGGAGCGGGAGCTGCCCGGGCTGCCGCTACCCGCTCCGTCGCCTGTGGAGATGGTTGTTCAGACCAGCGAAGAACAACTGCACTGAGAATTGTCGAATCGCCGTTTCCGATCCCTCGGGAGCGGCGGGAGGAGTAACTGCCTTGCCCAGCCAGATGGAAGACCGCGAGAATAAAGCCAATCCGACCACCGTTCAGGAAGCCAATCCACCGGTCATCACCGCGCAGGAGGACAAACCTGCCCCTGCGGCCGAGACCAAGCCGGTCGCAGGCGAGACCAAGGCGCCCTCCGCGCCCGTCGCCGAGTCCAAGGCCGCGGAAGCCAGGCCTGCGGAGGCTACGGCGGCGCCGCCCAAGCGCAAGCAGGGCGAAAAGCAGGCCGAGAAGTCCGGCAACAAGGAAGCCGCAAACAAGGAAGCGGCAAACAAGGAAGCCGGCAATACCACTGCGACCGCGCCCTCGCTCGACCTCAAGGTCCTCAAGGAGATGAGCATCCAGCAGCTCAACCAGATCGCCAAGGATCTGGGGATCAGCGGCGCTGCGGGCATGCGCAAGCAGGATCTGATCTTCAAGATCCTCCAGGCGCAGGCCGAAAAAGCGGGCCTGATTTTCTCCGAGGGCGTCCTGGAGTGCCTGCCGGACGGCTTTGGCTTCCTGCGCGCTCCCGAGTACAACTACCTGCCCGGGCCGGACGACGTCTATGTGTCTCCCTCCCAGATCCGGCGCTTCGATCTGCGGACGGGCGACACCATCTCGGGCCAGATCCGGCCGCCCAAAGAGGGCGAGCGCTACTTCGCCCTGATCAAGGTAGACGCCATCAACTTTGAGCCGCCCGAAGAAGCGCGCACCAGAATCTTCTTCGACAACCTGACCCCGCTTTACCCCAACCAGCGCATTCGCCTGGAAACCACGCGGGACAATTACTCGGGGCGCATCATGGATCTGCTTACCCCGATCGGCAAGGGCCAGCGTGGCCTGATCGTGGCGCCGCCGCGCACGGGCAAGACGATGCTCTTGCAGTCCATTGCCAACTCGATCACCACCAATCACCCGGAGATCATCCTGATCGTGCTGCTGATTGACGAGCGCCCCGAAGAAGTGACCGACATGCAGCGCTCGGTCAAGGGAGAGGTCATTTACTCGACCTTTGACGAACCCGCCTCCCGGCACGTGCAGGTGGCCGAGATGGTGATCGAGAAGGCCAAGCGCCTGGTGGAGCACAAGCGCGACGTCGTCATCCTGCTGGATTCGATCACGCGCCTGGCGCGCGCCTACAACACGATCGTGCCGCCTTCGGGCAAGGTCCTCTCGGGCGGCGTGGACGCCAACGCCTTGCAGCGTCCCAAGCGTTTCTTCGGCGCGGCCCGCAATATCGAGGAGGGCGGTTCGCTCACCATCATCGCCACTGCCCTGATTGACACCGGCAGCCGCATGGACGACGTGATTTTCGAAGAGTTCAAAGGCACCGGCAACATGGAGATTCACCTGGACCGGCGCCTCGTGGACAAGCGCATCTTCCCGGCCATTGACATCCACAAGAGCGGCACGCGCAAGGAAGAGCTGCTGCAACCCAAGGAGGAGCTCCAGCGGGTGTGGGTGCTGCGCAAGGTCCTGGCGCCGCTTTCGCCCGTGGAAGCGATGGAACTGCTGCTGGAAAAGCTCTCCAAGACGCGCAACAACGCCGAGTTCCTGGCTTCGATGAGCAGCTAGGCGGCGGGAGCGCGCTAGCGCGGACGGGGCGGCGCCGTCATGTCCGGCAAGCAAAGCGTCTGGGCGTTGGTGGGCCGCTACAGCGGCCTGGCCTTCTTGCTGCCCGCCAGCACGTTCGCCGGCTACGCGCTGGGATGGGCGCTGGACCGTCTGTTTCAAACAAATTTCCTCTATCTTGTTTTCCTTTTGTTCGGCATCGCCGGCGGCTTTCTCGAGCTGGTCCGCACCCTGCGCAGGGATCTGGAAGATGAGCGACGTTGAAGCGATCCGTGTGGAGCGCGCGCTGACCCGGATCCGTCGGTGGATGGCGGTGCTGGCGGTAGCGGGCACGGGGGCGGCGCTGTGGATCGAGGGTCCGGCCTGGGGCGCCGGGTTTCTTGCCGGAGCCCTGGGCGCGATGGCCAACTTCCGCTGGCTGGAACAACTGGCTGCGGGGCTGGATCCGCGGCGCGCCGCGCGCCGCCTGCGTTGGGCGGTGCTGTTCGGATTGCGCTACGTACTCCTGGGCGCGGCCGCCTATGTTATAGTGAAACTGTTTGGTTTCAGCGGCCTGGCGATCCTCGCCGGCCTGCTGGTCGCCGCCGCGGCCGTGCTGGCGGAACTGGTTTACGAGCTCTTCCATGCAGGAACATGAACTCTGGCTGACCCGCCTTTTCAATGATCACCTGGCCGGCGCGGCCAACGCCATGCTGGGCTGGTTCGGCCTCCAGGCGGAAAACCCGGCGCGGCCGTGGTCGAACTTCATCGTCATGCAGATCCTGGTGGTGGCGATCATCATGGTCGTGTTCGCCGTTCTGCGGGGCCGCCTCTCGATGGACCGCCCGGGCAAGCTCCAGCACTGCTTTGAAATCATCTACACGTTCCTGCGCGACCAGGCGGATGAAGTGGTGGGCCACGGCGGCCGCGCCTATCTTCCCTTCTTCGGCACGATTTTCATTTTCATCCTGTTTTCCAACCTGCTGGGGATCATCCCGGGCTTTGAGTCGCCCACGATGTTCCCCTACGTGCCGGCAGGATGCGCGGTAGCGGCGTTTCTGTTTTATCACTGGGCCGGCATCCGGGCGCAGGGGCTGGGCCGGTACCTGGCGCACTTCGCGGGACCCATCCCCGCGATGGCGCCCATCATGGTGCCGATCGAGCTGGTAAGCCACCTGGGCCGCCCGCTGTCGCTCACCGTGCGACTGTTCGCCAACATGTACGCCGGTGAGCAGATCACCCTGGTCTTTATCAGCCTGTCCTATCTGGTGGTTCCGGCTGTCTTTATGGGCCTGCATGTCTTCGTGGCTTTCTTGCAGGCTTACGTGTTCGCCCTGCTGACCATGGTTTACGTGGCGGGGGCGATCGCGCACGAGGAGCATTGATCCGGGATTGATCGCTCTCCAGTGTGAGCCCGTCCCGCCGAAGCCTGCGAGGGCGGGAACCACCTCCTGGGAGCAATTTCATAGCAAGGAGAGAGTCGCATGACGGCAAAGAGAATCCTGCTGTTGCTGGCGCTGCTCGTTCTGGCGGCGCCGATGTTCGCCCAGGCGCCGGGCGCCGGGCAACCGGACACGAAATGGATCTGGATCACCTCCGGGTTTTCCATGGCGATCGCCTCGGCCGGCTGTGGCATCGCGCAGGCCAAGGCAGTGGCCGCGTCCGCCGAGGCCATGGGTCGCAATCCGGGGGCGGCGGCAGCCATCCGCTTCGCGCTGGTGCTCGGCTTGGTGCTGATCGAGTCCCTGGCCTTGTACACCCTGGTGATCATCTTCGCCAAGGTCACTGCCTGAGACGCGGCGGGGAGCCTGGCGAGGCTCCCCGCTACCCTTGCCTTGCCCATGCTCAAACTGCAAGGGATCTTCCCGCCCATCACTACACCATTCGACGCAAACGGCGAACTGTACCGCGCCAAGCTGAAGCACAACATCGAACGCTGGAACCAGACGGGGCTGGCCGGCTATGTGGTCTGCGGCTCTACCGGTGAAAGCGTCATGCTCACCGCCGAGGAGAAGGTTCGGCTGTGGGAGTGGGCGGCGGAGTTCGCAGCCCCGGACAAGATCCTCATCGCAGGCACGGGCATGGAAAGCGTGCGCGAGACCGTGGAGCTGACGAACCGGGCAGCGTCGCTGGGCTACCGCGCTGCGATGGTGCGCACGCCTCACTACTACAAGAACCTTCTTTGCAATCCCGAAGCGCAGGCGCTCTATTTCCGGGCCGTGGCCGACCAGTCGCGCATCCCCATCATGATTTACAACTGGCCCCAGGCGACCGGCCTCGACATTGCCGCGGAAACCGTGGCGCTGCTCTCCGAGCATCCCAACATCATCGCCATCAAGGAAAGCTCGGGGAACCTGGAAAAGGTCATGCGCATGGTCCGCGAGGTACGACCCGGCTTTCAGGTGCTGGTGGGTTCGGCACCGACTCTGTACCCTTCGCTGATGGTGGGCGCGGTGGGGGCCGTGCTGGCTTTCGCCAACGCCGCTCCGCTGGCGACGCTCGCCATCTGGGAGGCGGTGCGCACCCGCGAATACGAGGCAGCTCTGGACTGGCAAAATCGCATTGCGCATGCCGCTAGCTTGGTGACCACGGTTTATGGCGTTCCGGGCCTGAAGTACGCCATGGATCTCAAGGGTTACTACGGAGGGCCGCCCCGCCTGCCCCTGACGCCACCCTCCCCCGAAGCCAGGCGCCGAATCGAGGAAGCCTTCCGGGATCTGAAGGGTTAGAGCCTCGCGGCCCGCGCCCGCCCGGCCACGTCCGCATCTAATCAGGGTATGAGAGGGCTTAGCAAGGGACTGGCTTTGCTCATTGTCGCCGGGGCGCTGCCGGCGCAGGAGTGGCAGATTGACAGCGCGCATTCCTCCATACAATTCGCGGTGCGCCACATGATGGTGGCCACCGTGCGTGGATCGTTCGGCAAGATCAGCGGCAAGGTTCGCTGGGATCCCGCGAATCCTTCTACCGCGAGCGTCGAGGCTCAGGTGGAGGTGGCAAGCATTGATACACGCGAGCCCAAGCGGGATGCCCACCTGCGCAGTCCGGATTTCTTCGACGCCGAGAAGTTCCCGGTCATGACCTTCCGATCCACGTCCATCACCCCGGCGGGTCCGGGCCGGTACAAGATGGCCGGCGAGTTGACCATCCGGGGCGTGACGCGGCCTGTGGTGTTCGATGTAGAGGGACCCGCTCAGCCCGTTCGCGGCATGGGTGGAGAACTCCGAACCGGCGCCACAGCCACCGCCAGGATTAACCGTAAGGATTTCGGGATGACCTGGAACCGAGTCTTGGACACCGGCGGCGTCGCCGTGGGCGAGGAAGTAACGATCACGGTAGACGTCGCCCTGGTGCAAAGGCCTGCCAAGTAGCGTCGCTCCCGGGCGCCAGCCTCGCCGGGGGAACTAACGAGGAGCCTCCGGTGTCCAATCAGTTGCACGAGGAGGCGTTTCCTGCTACTTTGTAGGTGGGTTCGCCCAGCGAGGCGTCACCGTGAGAAGCAGGATTTTGGACGTGGATGGACCCGAGGGGGTCCCGTTGCCGCCCGGGGAGGAAGGCGGCGAGTGGGATGAAGCCAGGCTGCTGGAAGGCCTGCGTAGCGGCTCCGAGGAAGCCTACGAGACGCTGATCCGCCTCTTCCAGCAGCCCGTTTACAGTCTCGTGTACCGCCTCCTCGACGATCCCTCCGAAGCTTGCGATGTGGTTCAGGATGTTTTCCTGAAAATTTTCCGCAAGGTGGGATCGTTCCGGGGCGACAGCAGCTTGAAGACTTGGGTCTACCGCATCGCGGTCAACGAGGCCCTGAATCACCAGCGCTGGTTCAACCGGCACCGGCGGCAGGAGGTTGATCTGGAAGGGAGCGAAGAAGGGCCTGGTTACGGCTACAAGATTCCCGACCGGCGACCCAGCCCCTATGATTACGTGGTCGAGATCGAGCAGCACGCCATGATCGAGGCGGCGCTCGCCCGCTTGAACCCCAGCTTTCGGGCCGCTGTGGTCTTGCGGGATATCGAGGAACTGAGCTACGAGGAGATCGCAGAGATTCTCCAAGTAGCTCTGGGTACGGTGAAATCCCGGATCCAGCGCGGCCGCGAGGCGCTGCGCCGGGATCTGGCAGAACGGCTGGAGCCCGAGCCGAGCTTGAGCTGGACACCGGAGCCAGCACAGTGACGCCATGAATTGCCACCAAGTGCGACGTTCGCTCTCCGAGCACCTGGATGGTCGGCTTTCCGAGGCCGAACACAGTCAGGTCGTGTCGCATCTGGAACAGTGCCCGCAGTGCGCGGAGCTGCTGGAGCAAATGGCTCGCGTGCGCGCGGCTTTGCAGAAACTGCCTTCGCTCACGCCGCCGCCCGAGCTGACGAGCGCCTTGCTTCTGCTGGCCTCCCGGGAGCGGGTGCGCAGGCTCGCTCACGGTAGCGCCAAAGCCCTGGCGGCGCACTTGGTGGACCGGGCCAGGCTGTGGGCAGAAAATATCATGCGTCCGGTGGCCTTGCCCGCCGCTGGGGGGCTGCTTTCCGCTCTCATCCTTTTCGCCATGCTGGTGCCCAGCGTGCTCTTCCTGCACTCGCCCGGCAAGGATGTCCCGTTGGTAGGCCTGGTCCAGGAAGCGACTGTGGCCACACCTGCCCCCTTCGGCATCGAGGCCGGCGGCTTCGTTCTGGAAGTGACCGTGGACCGCCGTGGACGAATGGTGGACTACACGATCGCCGAGGGAGACCCCGTGATCCACAACCCCCGTCTGCGACGCTCGATCGAAAACTACGTCCTGTTTACCGGTTTCCGTCCCGCGACCGCGTTCGGCCAGCCGGTCTACGGCAAAGTGACCGTGTCTTTCAGCCGGTATCGCTTCGACGTGGGGAGCTGAGAGAAACGTCGGCTCGTGCCGCGCAAGCTGGGCCAGCACTTCCTCCACCGCCGGGATGTGCTGGAAAAAATCGCGCGGGCGGCCTGCCCGGAACGCGAACCTCTGGTCATCGAAATCGGCGCCGGCAAAGGTGCTCTGACGGAGCGCCTGGTGGGCCGCGCCGACCGCGTGATCGCCATCGAGCTGGATCCCGCACTCGCGGATTTCCTGCGCCGGCGCTTTCAGGATAGCGGCGCCGTCGAGGTGGTTCAGGCCGATGTCCTCGGTCTCGATCTCGGTCAGTGGGGACCGGCAGTCATCGCCGGGAACATCCCTTACTACATCACCTCAAAAATTCTGGAACGCGTTCTGGCCGTGCTGCCGCCAGTCAAGCGCGCCGTCCTACTGGTGCAGCGCGAAGTGGCGGAACGGATCGCTTCCCCTGCCGGCCGCCGTGACTACGGACTGCTCAGCGTCCACGTGCAGGCGGTGGCGGATCCCGAAATTCTGTTCCGCGTGCCGCCCTCCGCATTCACTCCCCCGCCCGAAGTGAGCTCGGCTCTGGTTCGTCTGACGCCCCGGGCGACGCCACTGCTCGATCGCGAGCGCCTGCCGGCCTTCCTGGAATTCGCCGCGCGCTGCTTCCGTTACAAGCGGCGCACGCTGCGCAACAATCTGGCGGCCTGGTATTCCCCGTCGCTCCTCGACTCGCTGCCGGAAGCCGCGCTGCGCGCCGAGCAGTTGTCTCCCCACGAGCTGCTGAAGCTCTACGAGAAGCTGAACTCGCCGGCCTGAAAAGGCGCTGGTTATACTGGAATTTTCATGCCCCGATTGCGTTTTGCTCCTTCGCCTACCGGCTTTCTCCATATCGGCAGCGCGCGGACGTACGTCTTCAACTGGCTTTACGCGCGGCGCCACCGTGGCGCCATGATTCTCCGTATTGACGACACGGACGTGGACCGCAACACGCAGGCCTCGCTGGAATCCATTTTCGAGGGCCTGCGCTGGCTGGAGCTGGAATGGGACGAGTTGTATCACCAGTCCCAGCGCCTGCACCTGCACCGGCAACTGGCCCAGGCCCTGCTGGAACGCGGCGTGGCCTACCGCGATTTCACTCCTCCTTCCGCCCTGCCGGAGGAAAAGGCGCACGGGGCCGGCCCCTGGCTGTTCAATCCGGGTATGCGGGAGCTTTCCCGTGAGGAAAGCGATCGGCGTGCGGCCGCCGGCGAGCCGTTCGTGCTGCGTTTCCGGGTGCCCCGCGATCCGCCCAGGATCGTGCGCTTCCGCGATTTGGTTTACGGTGAGCAGGAAAAATCCACCGCCGACATCGAGGACTTTGCCCTGCTGCGCAGCGACGGCACCCCGACCTATCACCTGGCCTCCTGCACCGACGACATTGACATGAAGATCACCCACATCGTGCGCGGCCAGGACCACCTCACTAACACGTTCAAGCACATTCTGATCTTCGAGGCGGCCGGGGCGCCCCTGCCCGAGTTCGCGCACCTGCCGCTTCTGGTGGCGCCGGACGGATCCAAACTTTCCAAACGCCGCCACGGCGCCGTGGTGAGCGTCACCACCTACCGCGACGCCGGATTCCTGCCCCACGCTTTCGTCAACTTTCTCTGCCTGCTGGGCTGGTCGCCCAAGGACAACCGCGAGGTGATGACGCGGCAGGAACTCATCGAGGCTTTCTCGTTCGAGGGGATCAACCGGTCCAACGCCGTGGTGAACTTCCGCGAGGACGACCCCTTCGATCCCAAGGCGGTCTGGCTCAACGCCCAGCACCTGCGCACGATGCCGGTGCGCGAGCTGGCGCCTTACGTGCGGCGGACGCTGGAGCAGGCGGGCGTCCCCATCCCCTATGACGAGGAGCGGTTCCTGACCGTCATTGACGTGATCCGCACGCGCTATTCCATGCTGACGGACTTCGTCACGCGCGGACGCGCTTACTTCAGCGAGGACTACCCGATCACGCCTGAGGCGCAGCAAAAGCTGGACGAACCCGGCGCGCGGCAGCTTCTCCAAGAGCTGGCCGACCGCCTGGAGGCGTCCCCGGAATTCACCGAAGCCAGCGTCGAGCGCGACCTCCGGCAGTTGGCCGCCGAGCGCGGCGTCAAGGCAGGCCTGATCATCAACGCCGCCCGCGCCATCCTTACCGGACAGACCGTTGGCCCTAGCGCGTTCACGGTGTTCGTGACGCTCGGCCGCGAGCGCGTGCTCGAACGCCTGCGGCGGGCCTGAGAGATCCGCCCCGGCGAGCCGTTCTGATGCTGTGGGAGATTCTGACATGAGCCGACTGGTTCCTCCACACGGAAGTCCGACCCTCAAGCCGCTGCTCCTCGATGAAGCGGCCCGACGGGAAGAGTTGCGGCGGGCCGAGAGCTTGAAGAAAGTGCCCATGACGAGTCGCGAGACCAGCGACCTCATCATGATGGGCATCGGCGCCTTCACGCCGCTCGAAGGCTTCATGAGCTACGACGACTGGAAAGGCTGCTGCCAGAACTACAGCCTGCCCGGCTACGGCGGCTTGTTCTGGCCCATCCCGATCACGCTGTCGGCCGACGAAGAACTGGCGGGCTCGATCGCTCCGGGCGAGGAAGTGGCCCTTTGGGATCTTGAGACCGGGGCCGTCATGGGCACGATGCGCGTGACCGAAAAATACCGGATTGACAAGGAGTACGAGTGCCGCGAGGTCTTCCGCACCACGGATCCTGCGCATCCCGGAGTGCAGAAAGTGCTCCAGCAAGGCGCCGTCAATCTGGCCGGCCCAGTTCGGGTTCTCTCCGAGTCCTACTACCCGGAAATGTTCGCGGGCATCTACCAGCGACCGGCCGAGGCGCGCCGCATTTTCGAGGAGCGCGGCTGGACGACGGTTGCGGCGCTGCAACTCCGCAATCCCATGCACAATTCGCACGCCTACCTGGCGTGGATCGCGATCGAGGTCTGCGACGGCGTCTACATTCACCAGTTGATCGGCAAGCTCAAACCCGGCGACATACCGGCGGAAGTAAGGGTGCGGGCCGTGGACGCGCTGGTGAACAAGTACTTCCGCAAGGACCGCGTCGTGCAGGGCGGCTACCCCATGGAAATGCGTTACGCCGGACCGCGCGAGGCCCTGCTCCACGCCGTCTTCCGACAGAATTACGGCTGCTCGCACCTGATCGTAGGGCGCGACCACGCCGGCGTGGGCAATTACTACGGTCCCTACGACGCGCAGAAAATCTTCCGGGAAATCCCGCCCGAGGCGCTGCGCATCCAGCCGCTGTGTCTGGACTGGACGTTCTACTGTTACGAGTGCCGTTCGATGGCCTCCATGAAAACCTGCCCGCACGAAACCACGGCGGTGATTGACGAAAACGGTCAATACCGCGGCGGGGCGCGCCTCATGCTTTCGGGGACGCTGTTGCGCAAGCTGATGAGCGAAGGCAAGCCGGTGCCGCCGGAGTTTTCCAAACCCGAAGTGATCGCGATCCTCAAGGAATATTACGACTCGCTGGCGAAATCCTCCGCGGCGGATCGGGCCTCGGAGCCGCCGCGCCCGGCCTGACGCTAAGATGGATCACGCATGCGCGAGGATCTCGGGCGGCTCGACATCGCGGAATTGAACCGGCGCGCCCAGCAGTTTGAGCGCACGCTGGATGCCGCGCGCCGCCGCATCGAAAGCCGCGGCCGGAAAATCGCCTGGTACCCCTACCGCTCTCTGAGCGGCTTGGCCTTGCTGGAAAAGCTGCTTCACGGGGAAAACCGCCGCCTGCTGGCGCTGGCCGGGGAAGCGCCGGTGCTGGACCTGGGTTGCGCGGACGGCGAGCTGGCCTTCTTTTTGGAGTCGCTTGGGTTGCAGGTCCACGCCGTGGATTACCCGGAAACCAACTGCAACGGGATGGAGGGCGTCCGGGCGCTCAAGGAAGAGCTGCGATCGTCCGTCGAGATTGTGGGCGTGGATCTGGATTCGCAGTTCACCTTGCCGGGGCATCGTTACGGCCTCGCCTTTTTTCTTGGGACGCTCTATCACTTGAAGAATCCCTACTATGCGATGGAGGCGCTGGCTGGGCGCGCCCGCTACTGCGTGCTGAGCACGCGGATCGCAGCGTTCGCCGCGGACCGCAAAACCCAAATTCGCCATCTGCCCGTCGCCTATCTGTTGCGCGAGGGCGAGGCCAACCAGGACTGGACCAATTACTGGGTCTTTTCGGAATCGGGCCTGCGATTGCTGCTCGAGCGGACCGGCTGGCAGATCCTGGAATTCGCCACTTTCGGCAGCGAGCATTCCGACCCGGTCAGCGCGGAGGGCGACCAGCGCGCGTTCTGTCTGTTGAAGAGCCTGCCCTTGGAAAGGGAGGGTGAAATCGAGCTGCTGCACGGCTGGCATCAGCTCGAGTACGGTTCCTGGCGGTGGACCCAGCGCGTTTTCGCGGCCACCTTGCCCGTGCCCGCGCGCATGCGGCCCAGGCTCGTGCTGCGTTTTTTCCTGCCCGAGCTGATCATACAGAAGCTCGGACCAGTCACGCTTTCGGCCAGCGTGGACGGGCGGGCGCTCACAACCGAACGCTACGAGCAGCCCGGCGAATACGCTTACGCGCGTGGCCTGGCCGAGGTGACGCCCGGGCGTCGCGTACTCATCGAGTTCCAGCTGGACCGCGCCTTACCGCCTGATGACGACGACCCGCGCGAGCGCGGCATCATCGTCTCATCGCTGACCATCGAGTGAGCCGCCGCGCGCTCTCTCCGTCTCGCGGAAACGAAGCGGCAGGATCGTCGCTCCGGAGGCCTCCGGGGCCCGGCGGACGATTCCCCCACGGCGGCAGCCAGCACCCACAGGAAGCGGTAGCCATGGGTGGCGCCCGCAACGGCGTTGGAGACGAAGTCGCCGGGACCGAGGACGGTGAGGGCAAAAACAATTCCAGGCCCGAATGTCCTCAGCGCGGACGCCCAGGACGCACCAGCCTTCGCGACCGCTCGCTCAGCAGCCTCTACTCCCAACAGGGCAGTGTAGCACCCGCCCGCACGCTCAGCGGTCCAGGCCGATGCGGCAGAGATGTTCCTGATAGACGCGCCGCTCCTGCTCCACGTAGGCGCGGTTGCGGCGAGCCAACTCGTCGAAGTCCACCAGGTGGGCGTCGAACTCAGGACCGTCCACGCAGGCGAACTTGACCTTGTCGCCGACCGTGACGCGGCAGCCGCCGCACATGCCAGTGCCGTCCAGCATGATGGGATTGAGGCTGGCGTACGTGCGCACGCCCCACTGGCGCGTCAGTTCTGCGGCGGCGCGCATCATGGGGATGGGGCCGATAACGTGGACCGCAGCCGGCGGGTCCGCACGCAGGCTCCGCCAGTGCCGCATGAGATCCACCACGGTGCCGTGGAAGCCATAGGAGCCGTCGTCGGTGGCCCAAAGCATTTCATCCGCGGCTCCGCGCAGCTCGTCCTCCAGGATGATCAGGTCGCGCGAACGGGCGCCGCAAAGCACGGTCACGAAGTTGCCCGCTTCGCGAAACGCCCGCGCCACCGGCAGCACTTCGGCAACGCCGACCCCGCCGGCCACGCACAGCACGCGGCCCAAACGCTCGATCGTGGCGGGCGAACCCAAGGGTCCGAGCACATCGGCAAGCTGCTGGCCCGGTTCCAGGTCCGCTGTCAATCGCGAGGTCTTGCCCACCGCCTGAACCACCAGTACGATGGTCCCACGTTGGGCGTCGCCCTCGACCAGCGTCAGCGGGATGCGCTCGCTGGCGGGCGTCGGACGAACGATGACGAACTGACCCGGCTTCCAGTGAGCAGCAATGGCGGGGGCATGAATTTCCAGCCAGGAGATATCGGGCGTGAGGCGCCGTTTGTTGAGAACGCGGAACTCCGGCGGCGCCAGGATCGCGGGAACGCCGTCACGCCTGGGCCGTGTGGCGGCGGCGCGTTCTTCCCGCAGCAGGCGATCGATCGCTTCGGCCGCAGCGCGCCCGTCGCGCATGGCCAGGATGACGGTGGACCCGCCGCGCACCACATCGCCGCCCGCAAAGACGCGCGGCAGGCTGGTGCGACCGAATTCGTCCACCACAATCTTGCCCCGCTTGGTGATGAGCTCGGGCGTGGTCCGCTGGACCGTGGGGTTGGGGCTCTGGCCGATCGCCATCACGATGGTGTCCACGGGCATGCGGAACTCCGAGCCCGGGATGGGAATGGGCGCGGGGCGGCCAGTTTCGTCGGGCTCGCCGAGCCGCATCCGGATGCATTCGACCTCACGGACGAAACCCTGCTCGTCGCCCAGAATCCGGACGGGCACCGCGAGGAATTCGAACTTCACGCCTTCCTCTTCGGCGTGCTCGATTTCTTCGGCGCGGGCGCGCAGCTCGGCCCGGCCCCGCCGGAACATGATGATAGACTCGCTGCCCAGGCGGAGTGCCCACCGGGCCGCATCCATGGCCGAGTTGCCGCCACCTACCACGATGGTGCGGGCGCCCACACGCACGGGCGTGTCGCTGGCGGGAAACTCGTAGGCCTTCATGAGATTGATTCGGGTCAGGAACTCGTTCGCCGTGTACACGCCGATGAGGTTCTCGCCCGGAATCCCCATCAGGTGGGGCAGGCCTGCGCCGGTCCCCAAAAAGACCGCGTCGAACCCCGCATCGAACAGTTCCTGGAGCGTACAGGTTTTGCCCACGATGAAATCGGTGCGGAATTCGACGCCCATGGCGCGCAGGTGGTCCAGTTCCTGGCGAATAATTTCCCGTGGCAGACGGAAAGGCGGGATGCCGTAAATCAGCACGCCGCCCAGCTCGTGCAGGGCCTCGAGAATCGTAACCTTGTAGCCCTTGCGCACCAGGTCAAACGCGGTGATCAGCGAGGCCGGACCGCTGCCCACCAGGGCCACACGCATTCCGTTCCAAGGCGGCACGGGAGGAAGGCGGGATTCGCCTGCCTGCTGGTAGTAGTCGGCTGCGAAGCGTTCGAGCGCACCAATGGCCACCGGCTCGAGCTTGGTCTTCGGGTTGCCGAGCAGGCACTCTTTCTCGCAAAAGAGCTCTTTCTGGCAAACGCGCCCGCAGATGCCGGGGAACGGGCTTTGCTCGAAGATCTTTGCCGCGGCCCCCAGATAATCGCCTTCGACGATGCGGGCAATGAAGCCCTTGATGTCAATGTGGAGCGGGCAGGCAGCCACGCATTTGGGCTCGCGGCAATCCAGGCAGCGCAGCGCCTCAGCTCTGGCCTGCTCGAGCGTGAAGCCGAGGGCGACCTCGCGCGCGGTAGTCACCCGCAGGTGATGGTCGAGGAGCGGCATGCGCTGCCGGGGCGCCTTCGGGGTACGCTTGATCCGAGCCTGGGCGGGCGGAGCGACGGAGACCTGTGGGTTTTCTGGGTTATTCATGTCCGAAACTACATTCTACGCGCACGCCGGGCCATCGGAAAACCATCCCCGCAGCCGGCCCGGTTCAGCCAAGACCGGCTTTAGCTTCCAGCTCGACCGCACGCGGAAACAGAATGTTGTTCTCCAAGTGTATGTGGATGTGCAAGTCCGCTTCCAATTCCTGGAGTCCGCGGTATAGCGCCTCCCATGTGGCGCAGGCATCCGCCGGCAGCGTATAGTTCCCCGTGATGCTTCGCATCTTCGCCAGGGCCACGGCGGCATTGTCGTGCTCCATCCGCATCACGCAGATCGGATTGTTGACCGTGCCAAAGGGTGGCGGCGGCACGGGCCGCTGCTGGTTCACCGCTTCCTCCAAGCCCCGAAGAGTGGGGAACAGGATCATCTCTTCCTTGTGCAGGTGGCCGTAAAGCTCTTCTTGCAAGGCAAAATACGTCCGTTCCAATTCCTCGAGCACGGTGGCATGAGAGGGGTGCGCCTCGCGTGTCCGTTTCAGCCGGTGCTCCAGTGCGGGAAGCTCCGCCCGCAGGTATTCGTGGTGCTTTTCGAGGATGTGGTCTATCAGCTCAGAGACGGTGGCGCGCGTCCAATCGCGGGCTGGCTCCGGGGCCTGCGAAACAGCAGCCTCGATCTCGGCCACGATGGCGTCCGGGGAGAGTCCGCGACTCAGGCAGGCCTGCTCCAGGGACTGGTCGCCGTGACAGCAGTAGTCCAAGCCGAACTTCTCCAATACGGGGATGCTACCGGGCAGCTCGGCGGCAATCTGCCCGATGGCTTTCGTCGGATGGATCATGAGCGCCTCCGGAAGTGGGATTTGGGAGTTGGACTCCGAAATTGAGGGTACCTGGCAGGCGCAGTAGGAGTCGGTGACCTCGGTCACAGGTGTTGAGATTTGCCATGGCGAACTTTGACGCACCCCACGGAATTTCACCCACCTCCCAAGCCCCACTCTCGGATCTGGATGCCCGGTTTCGCACGCTCTGAGCGCCAAAAAATTACGTTCCTGTTTGGCCCCTTGACTGCATTACTGCTAATCCGGGTTATACTCTCAAGAGGATTTGGAGGGCGCCGATGATGCATTTGCCAGTCTCGGCGGCCAGCAAACTGCGTCTGGCCAGCGCATTGATTGCGGTCATTGGGGCGGCAGTCGTTTTGAGTAGCTCCGATACTCCGGTGTTTACCGAGAGGGACAAGGCCTACTACGCCGATCCCAATCTCGTCAACTTCGTGCGTCCTGGATTGGTGTTGAAGATCCTTTCGGCTTCCATCGAGGACGACGGCACCATCAAAGCCCGGTTCAAGATCACCGATCCCCGGGGCTTGCCCTTGGACCGAGAGGGCATAACCACGCCCGGTCCGGTATCGGTGCGCCTCGTGGCGGCCTATATTCCCAAGGGGCAAACGCAGTACGTGGCTTACACGACCCGCGTCCAGACCAGCCCCATCACGCGGGTGAGCGCTACTCAGGCCAACTACGACGTGGGCGGGACCTTCACCAAGGTCGGCGACGGCGAATATGTCTATACCTTCGCCACCAAAGCGCCTCGCAATTTCGATCGCACGGCTACGCACGCCATCGGCGCCTGGGCGGCCCGGGACCTGAGCGAGTTCGACCTCCAATCCATCAACAACTACGACGACGACGTTTACACCTGGGTGCCCGACGGCTCCAAGGTCACGGTGGTCCGGGACGTCATCAAGACGCAAACCTGCAACAAGTGCCACGACCCGCTCTCGGCGCATGACAATCGGCGCAGTATGGAGCTGTGCGTGCTGTGCCACACCCCGCAGACCGTGGATCCCGATACCGGTAACAGCATGGACATGCCGGTGCTGATCCACAAGATCCATATGGGCAGCCAGTTGCCCAGCGTGCGGGCGGGCAAGCCTTACCGGGTCATTGGGTTCCAGCAGCGCGTCTTCGATTTCTCGACGGTCGTCTTCCCCGCGGATGCTCGCAACTGCACCTTCTGCCACGAGCAGAACACCGGCGCGGCCCAGGCGAGCGCCTTCCTCAAACCCAACCGGGCGGCTTGCGGAGCTTGCCACGATAACGTGAACTTCGAGACGGGCGAGAATCACGCCAACCTGCCGCAACTCAGCGACAACATGTGCAGCACCTGCCACATCCCGCAAGGTGAGCTTGAATTCGATCTCTCGATTCTGGGGGCCCACACGATTCCGCGCTTCTCGCGCGATCTGCCGGGCGTGGTCTTCGAGATCCTGCGTGTGACGGACGGCTCGGCCGGCAAGCGGCCCACCGTGACGTTCTCGGTCAAGGAACGCAGCGGCAAGCCGATTCCGCTTTCGGAGATGACGCGGCTGGCTCTGGTGCTGGCGGGTCCCACCAGCGATTACGCAACGTATGTAAGTGAGGATGCCCTGCGCTCCACTTGCGGCGCGGACGGTACGTGCACCTACACGTTCAACGCTGCCATCCCGGCCGACGCCAAGGGCACCTGGGCTGTAGGAATCGAAGGATACCGGACCCTCTACCTGCTCGCGGGTACGCGGCGCGAGCGCAGCGTCCGCGACGCCGGTGTGAACAAGGTCGCCTACTTCTCGGTGGACGGCTCGCCGGTGGAGCCGCGCCGCCAGGTGGTAAGTCTGGCCAAGTGCAATAACTGCCACTTCAGTCTGAGCCTGCACGGCGACAATCGCAACCAGATCGAACAGTGCGTGCTTTGCCACAATCCGACCATGACCGATCGCGCCGTGCGTCCGGCGGCGCAGATGCCCGCGCAGACCATAGATATGCGGCACATGGTCCACCGGATCCATCTGGGCGAAGAGAACGAGTACGAGTACACCGTATACGGCAGGGGTTCAGTGCCACACGACTATACCGAAGTGCGCTATCCGGGCGATCTGCGCAGTTGCGATCGCTGCCACGTGAACAACTCGGAGCGACTGCCACTGCGACCTAACCTCCTGCCCGTGACGAGCCCGCGCACCCTGCTTAATCCGATGGGGCCGGCGACGGCGGCCTGCCTCGGTTGCCACACCAGCGTAGCGGCCGCAGCGCATGCCCTCACTAACACCTCGGACAAACTCGGTGAAGCCTGCGCCGCCTGCCACGGCAGCAATAGCGAGTTTTCCGTCCAGCGGGTGCACGCCCGCTAGCCAAGGCGCTCCTGCACCCGGGAGACGGAAGCATGTTTCGGTCGCTGCGGACGGCCAACAAGGCCCACACAACCCACACTCCTCCTCCGCAAACTCGGGGGCTCTTCCCCCGCGGCCCCCGATTTGTCCTTGCGTCCGCAGCGGCCGTTTTTTTGTTTGCCTGGACAGGGCCTTCAGGGGCACAGAAGCTCGCGCAGCCCGGTTACGCCGGCTCCGAGATCTGTGCTGCCTGCCACGAGGATCTTGTCAAGGCCTTCCGCAAGAACCCTCACCAGCAGGCGGAAGCGCACGGCGCCTGGCAGGGCAAGGCGTGCGAGGCCTGCCACGGGCCGGGCGCGAAGCACGCTGAATCGGGCGCGGCGACCGACATCCAGAATCCTGCGAAGCTGGCCGCGGCGCGATCCGAGAAAATTTGCCTGGAATGTCACGGGAGCCAGCCCGCGTTACGTGCCCGCGCGCACGGGGCTCACAGCCGCAGCCAGGTGAGCTGCGTTGCCTGCCATCGGATCCACGGCGCTGTGGCGGAATTGACGCTCAAGGCGCCGGGCGTGGTCAACCGGCAATGCTCGAGCTGCCATCAGGCCGAGTGGGCTGACTTCCTGCGCCCACACACGCACCGGTTGCGCGAGGGCGCCATGGGCTGCACGGACTGCCACGACCCGCACGGCAGCTCGCGCCCCCGTTCCATGCAGATCGTCTCCGCCAACGAACCGGGATGCTTCCGCTGCCATGCCGACAAGCGCGGGCCGTTCCCGTTCGAACATCCCCCGGTGCGGCTCGAAGGTTGCCAGGCCTGCCACGAGCCGCACGGCTCGCGAAATCCGCGCATGCTCGTGCGGGCCGAAGTCCGCTTCCTGTGTCTGGAGTGCCATTCCAATATCGGTTCGAAGCCCGCGCTCGGCGGCATCCCTCCGGCGCTGCATGACTTGCAAAGCCCGCGGTACCGCAACTGCACCATCTGCCACAGCAAGATTCACGGTTCCTTCGTGAGCCGGGGGTTGACACGATGAGACGTCTGCTGCTGCCCATCGCCGCCTTTGCCGTGCTGGCCCAGCAGCCAGCCGAGGAGAGCAAACCTGCGCCGGCCGCTGAACAGCGCCTTAGTGGAACGGTGGAGTTCGGCTACCGCGTGCTAAGCGGCGTGGGAGGCGACTTTCAGACATACCGTAGCGTGGTGAACCTCGGCGAAGGTCCCAAGCTATTCTCTTTGGATGCGAGCTGGGATGATCCCAAGGGCCGGCTGTTCGACAAGCTCGATTTGCGCATGAATTCTTGGGGCGGCGATCCGTACAACACGGCCCGCTTCGAAGCCGGTCGTGCACGCGCCTGGCGGTTCACAGCAGATTACCGTAACATCCAGTACTTCAATTTCCTGCCCTCGTTCGCCGATCCCACGATCGAACGGGGCGTGTTGCTGAACCAGCGCGCGCTGGATTCCTACCGCCGCGCCACGGACCTGGAGTTGGCGGCCCTGCCTGGTCGCCGGATCACGCCGTACGCCGCCTACAGCCGCAACTCCTCGCGCGGTCACGGGATCACGACCTTCGTCCTGAACGCGAACGAATATCCCGTACCGCACATGTTGCGCGACCACAGCGACAATGTTCGCGGCGGCGTCCGGCTGGAGTGGCCGCGCTGGCAGCTTCACCTGGAAGGCGGCGGCATCACCTGGCACATTGACCAGCAGGTTTACACCTTCCCCGAGCGGAACTTCGGCAACGTGCTTCAGCCCGTGCTGGGGCAGACACTGTTCTTGGATCGCGGCAACCAGTCGCTGGACGTGCGCGGATCGAGCCGCTTTGCGCGGGGATCTTTCCGCCTGCACCCGGCGGACTGGGCTGAGCTGGCCGGGCAGTTCCAGTTCAGCCAGCCGGATAGCAAGACGCGGTACGCCCAGAACAATTCAGGCAATTTTGTCAATTTCACGCTGTTACGTTTCTACAGCGCGGAGCTGGTCTCGGCGGAAGCCAGGGCGCGACAGCCCCATACGTCGGCCAGCTTCGCCGCGGAGCTGCGCCCGCTTCAGCGCGTACGCATCGTGGAGAGCTGGATGACGGACCGGCTCCACGACGCGGGCGCCGCCCTGTTGACGGATCGCCTCCTGGCCGGCGAGCAACTCTTGGATGCGCGGACGGCAAGCGCCGCCGAGAGGCTGGTGTTGAATTACAACCAGCAGGAAATCTCGCTCATGGTGGACGTGGCTCGCGGCTTTACGCTCCGCGGCGGCCACCGCTATGTTTGGGGCGACGCCGAGACGCCTGCGCCCCTGATTCTGCTGCCGGGCGCGCAACCGAAACCCGAGCTGCGGCGTCACGTCGCCCTGGCCTGCGGCAGTCTGGTGGCGGGGCGCCGGTTGCGCGTGACCGCCGATCTAGAAGCTTCCCCTGGCGATCGCTCCTACTTCCGTACGAGCCTGCATCGCTATCAGCGGGGCAAAGTCAGAGCGCGGTATCAGATCCTGCCTTCGCTGCTCGTCTCGGCCAACTTCCACGTGCTGAACAACCAGAATCCCACGGCGGGCATCGGCTACGACTTCCTCAGCCGGCAGAACTCGCTGGGGCTGCAATGGACGCCGGGCGGCGGCAAGTGGATCAGCCTGCTCGGCGAGTACACGCGCTACACCCTGCGTTCGGATCTGACGTGGCGCGATCCGGCCACCTTGCGCAGCGAGCTATCGAAGTACCGCGACAACGGGCACGCTGGCACCGGATGGCTCGAGGTCGGCTTGCCGGGACGGGGCAGCGTGCAGCCGCGGATCCACCTGGGCGGCTCGCTGGTGGCAGCCTCGGGGACGCGGCCGGCACGTTTCTATCAGCCATTCGGGCGTCTGGCTGTCCCCTTCGGTCGGCGCGGCCAGTGGTACGGAGAGTGGCGCTGGCACGCGCTGACGCAGCCGTTCTACCTCTACGAGGGATTCCGCAATCACCAGTTCGTCACGGGCCTGCGTCTGACGATGTGACGGCGGTGAGATCGCGGTGCGCCGCCACGCGTGAAATCGCCCTGACCAACCGCCGGTAAGGTACAGCGTCCAGGGACTCGAACGGCAGCCACTCCCCCTCGCGTGCGCTCGAATAGAACCACCGCGCCAGCAGCGCCAGGTGCTCCTCGCGGCGCTTGAGGGCGGGCCGTTCGGGGTTTAGCGTCGTCACCAGCTCGCGCAGCCTTCTGTCCAGGGATTGACCTGCTGCTTCGGGACGGCAATCGAGCCGATGCGGCGGCTGCCAGCACCCCGCAACGACGAACCAAAGCAGAACAAAGCCCGGTTCCGCAGCCGGGGTCACGGCCACCCCACACAGTCGCTCGATGTCGGCCGCCAGCTCGCCGCGCGACTTGAGGGCTTCCTCGATCTTCTGGATCCGGCGGTGCACCCGTGCAGCCTCCTCGAAATTGCACTCCTGACTGAGCCGTTCGCGCGCGGCCACGAGCACGTCCAGCAGAGACCGTCCCTGCGTGCGGAGGAACTCCAGGATCCGCTCGATCTCGGCGCGGTACTCCTCGCGGCTGACGGCCTGCTGGCAGGGCCTCAGACACAGGTTCATTTCGCCGTAAATGCAGCCGGGATGGGAAGGGGAGGGATCGAGGTCTTCCTCGCAGCGCCGCATCTGGAACAGGTCCAGAAAACGGTTGCGGAAATTCTCGGCGGCGGCGCGCGTCGGAAAAGGGCCGTAGTAAAGGGCAGGAGCCGCGCTCAGTCGCGTCGTGATGTGGCCGCGCGGAAACGGGTTGGTCAACACGATCTTGAGCAGCGGCGGCGGTCGCAGCTTGATGCGGACGCGGTAATCCTCCGGGAAGTGCTCCATCGCCAGCTCGTAAAGTATGAGGCTGGCCTCCAGATTGGATCCCACGAGCCAGTAATGGATGCGCTGGGCAATGCCGCGCAAGTTGAGCCAGCGTCCGCCTGCGCTTTCCGGGCGCAGCAGCCGGCGCAGCCTTCGGCGGAGCAACAGCGTCCGACCCAAGTAAGGCGATCCGCCACGCGTTTCGATGAGGAAGACGGCAGGCCGGTCGGGCGCCTGTTGGAGGATCTTGTCCAGAGACTCGTCGCCGCCAGTCAGCTCCAGCGATTCTGGGGGGCCTGCGAACATGCGGCTCCGCGAAAGACTTAGGCGGCAGGGGGCGCGGGAGGCCTGCGCCGGTGCCAGTCCGTAACGCGCTGGAACTCGCGGCCAACCGCGAGCAGGGTGTTCTCCGAGAAAGGACGGCCCACGAGCTGGATCGCAATGGGCAGCGAATCGGCAAAACCGCAGGGCAAAACGAGCGCCGGCAGTCCAGCCAGATTGCCGGCGGCCCCGAGATCGGCAAGCCCCCGGTCCTTGGGCCGGGGCGCAGAGGAACGCGAACGATCGAGCGGCTCGGAAATTTTCGATGCAGGGCCAAAACGAGCAGGCGACACCAGTATGTCCACGTCAGCCAGCAGCTTCCGCAGCTCTTGCTGGATCATGCGGCGGATACGCATTGCCCGCAGGTAATCTCTGGCGCTGACCTCCAGGCCCGCTTTGAGACCTGCGATCTGCCTTGCGTCGGCGAGTTGCTCGACCTTGCCGCTGGTGATCAGTTCTTCGAAAGCGGCTGCGCCCTCCGTGTCTATGATGAGACCGGCGACAGCGGAGTAGGGAAAATCGGGAAGCCTGACCTCCCGGAATCTCAGGCCGAGGCTGCGCAGTACATCGAGGGCCTTGTGGAAATCGTGTCGCGCTGCGGGTTCGGCCCATTCGTCGAAGTCCACCGGGGCAAAGCCGACGCGCAGTTCCTTGAGCGGACGGGCGAATTGCGGAGCGTAATAGAAGCTCTTGCCGGCCGAGCTGGGATCCATGGAGTCGCCCCCGGAAATCACTTGCAGGATCAGCCCGCAGTCCTCGGCCGAACGCGCCAGCGGCCCGATTTTGTCCATCGTCCAGGAGAGAGGCATGGCGCCGTAGCGGCTCACCAGCCCGTAGGTGGGCCGCAGGCCTGTCACGCCGCAATATGCAGCGGGAGTCGTGATGGATCCCCAAGTCTCCGAACCGAGAGCGAAGCAGACCAACCCGGCGGCCACGGCGGCGCCCGAACCGCTGGAGGAACCGCCCGCCCAGCGGGACGTGTCCCACGGATTCAAGCACGGCCCTTGCAGGGAGGCGGAAGCCCAGCGATAACCGCCTCCACCAGCCAGCTCGATCATGGCGAGCTTGCCGATCAGCACCGCGCCCACGCGTTCGAGCTTGCGCAGCACCGTCGCCGTGTAATCGAGCACCTGGTTGGCGTAAGGCCGCGCGCCCCACGTGGTCGGCGTACCCGCTACGCTCAGCAGATCCTTGGCGCCGAAAGGAATGCCCTGAAGCGGCCCGCGCAAGCGCCGTCGCTGGATTTCGTCGTCGGCGCGGCGCGCCTGGCGCAGGGCAAGATCGCGCAAAGGCAGGGCCAGGGCATTGTAGCGCGGCCCCAGCTTCTCCAGGCGGTCCAGGAAAGCCCGCGTCAGCTCGACCGCAGAGAATTCGCGCTTGACCAGACGTGAATTCAGCTCCCTGATTCCGGCGAAGAAGATCTCTTCAGGCAAGGCCGCCATCAGGACGCCCGGAACTGGAAGGCCGGCTCGGTTTCCACCGGAATGCGCACCTTGGCGAGCGCTTCCGCGTTGCGGCGGATACGCTCCCGGGCGGCAGCGATCAATTCCTCCGCCGACTCCCGCTGGGTTTCGGGTTGGGGACGCGCGGACAGCGGTCCCGCAAGCAACCATGCCAACTGCCTGCGAGTGAGCTGCATAGGATTACTTCGTCATTATAGGCGGATCCCCTGCGCCGAGGGCTTCCCGCGCGGCTCGTTCCATGGCGGCGCGCGGCGCCGGCTCGCCCGTCCATATCTCGAACTGGCGGGCCGCCTGCTCGTTGAACATCTCCAGGCCGGAGATCACCTCTTTGCCCTGCTCGCGAGCCCGTCGCAACAGCACGGTGTCCACCGGATTGTAGACCATGTCGAAGACGATGTCGGCAGGAATGCGATCAGGGAAGAAGCAGTCGTTGACATTGGGATACATCCCGAGCGGAGTGGCGTGGACGAGGATGTCGAAGTGACGATCGCCCAGTTGCTCGCGCAACACGGGCTCCGCGCCGCAAAGCCGCGCCAAGGCGCGCACGCGGTCCGGGCTGCGCCCCACGATGGAAAGCCTGGCGCCCGCATCCACCAGGGTGAAGGCAGCTGCGCGGGCAGCCCCTCCATTGCCGACCAGCAGCACAGAGGCTCCGGCGAGGCGCGTCCGCCGTTCCAGCGGGACACGAACGCCCTCCACGTCGGTGTTGGCGCCCCGCCACCTTGCGGCCCTGCGCCACACCGTGTTCACCGCGCCGATCCTCCTGGCGAGCGGGTCCACCCAGTCCAGATACCGCAAGATTTTCTGCTTGTGCGGGATCGTTACGCTGAAGCCCGCCACAGGCAAGTCCGTGGCGAGCGTCATGAAGTCCCGGAGCTGTCCTGTAGGAACCTGAAATGGAAGGTAGACGGCGTCGAGGCGGCGCGTCTGGAAAGCGCGATTGTGGACCGCCGGCGAGATGGAGTGACTCACCGGGTCCGCGATCACGCCGTAAATCTTCGTGCGGCGCGAGAGCTTCTCGATGCGATACAGGGATCGAAGCTGCCGGCCGCAAACCTGGCCTGGCGCCGTACCCTCCGCGCCGAGAGGCGCTGCGTAGGTATACCGGGCCCCAAAGGCGGGCCCAAGAACGCGCGAGGGCAGTCCGATCTGTCCCATCGCGAGAACGACGAGCGGCGTGCGCGAGTTTTCCCGGATCAGGGCCAGAACACGGTAGTTATCGGAGGGCTTGCGCGCGGTGGTCGCGATCTTGTACAGATCGGCGGGAATGCGCATGAGCCGGCGCAGGATCGGCTCCAGCGCGGGCGTGCACTCGTAGTTGTGGTAGGAGAGGACCAGCTCCGCCTTGCCCCGAAAAGCAGCCAGCGCGTCCGGGCAAGCCTCGGCCGACTCGATCTCGATGTCCACGGCGCGAGCGCCGGCCTCAACGGCGGCCATCAGCAGGCGCATTTGTTCTTCGAGGCTTCCGTTGAAGTACCCGCGATTCTGACGCCGGCGACACGTGGCGAGGATGAGGCAATCCGGATAATCACCCCGCAAACGCCGGATCACGGCAAGTCCCTGAGCGGGATCGGCCAGATAATCCAGCCGCAGTTCGAGGAAGCTCTCGCCGTGCTCGACTTCACGCCGGGCGTGTTCGAGCAGTTTCTCGGGATCGCTGAAGCCCAAGGCAACGGCCACGCGCGGCAAGGACCGGGAAGGCATGGGAGAAACGAGTTTTACGATAGCACGAGCGGATGCGGACGGGGAAGCGCTGCCCGCCGGGAGCGCTGCTACTTCTTCTTGCGGGGTGCGGTAACCGGTAGCCCCAGCTCCTTGAGGCGAGACCTGGCCTTGGCTGCCGTTTCCGAAGTAGGCCACCGCGCGATGATGGCGCGGAATTCCTCAGCCGCCTTGGTGCGCTCACCCATTTTCAGCAGCGTCTGACCCTTCATGTACATGGCGTCGCGCGTCTTGACGTTTTCCGGGTATTTCTCCAACACCAAGTCGAAGGCGCGCAGCGCCGAGTCCAGCTCGCCGCGGTTGTAATAGATCTCGCCGATGTAATACTGCGCGTGGGGAGCGGTTTCCGTCTGGCCGAAGTATTTGAGATAGTCCGTGAACTCCTGCAAGGCGAGGTCGTAATTGCCCGCATTCATATCCCGCAGGGCGCTGGCGTAAAGCGATTCGGCGCTGACGCCCGGAGGCGGCCCCGCGGTTGCCCCCAGCGATGGAGGAGAGGGCGGCGCCTGCAATACTTTGATCGTATTGCCGAGATCCACGATGCGTTGCTCGAGCTTGCCCATGCGGGCGTTCAGTTCCGCCATGGTTTCGCGCAGCGCCTGGAACTCGGTGGCCATCTGATCCACCTTGCTGGAAGCGGTGGCAATGGGCTGGACGAGGCTCTTTTCCTGCTCGCGCATGCGCTCGCGCACATTGTTGTCGAGCACGGCGACCGTGGTGTTCATTTTGTTGACGCTGTCCAGAGCCTGCTGGACCAGGACGCGAAGCGCGGCCAGATTCTCGTCCAGCGAGCGCTGCATCTGGCGGACCTGATCGCCGAGCAGCGCCACGTCGCGTTGCAGCTCACGGATCTCACGGCTCTGACACCAGCCAAGGGCCGGCGTCAGCAGGATCAGGCCAGACAACACCCACCTGCCGTTCATCGTCGTTCACGCTCCCTTGCGGCCGCGGGCGATGAGCCCGCTGCACTGCCTGTACAAAGCTCGGGGCGGGAGCCGCATTGCAGCTGCGGCCCCCGCCGTCAATTCGTCAGCTACCCGGTACGAAGTGCACGCGCCGATTCTTCTGCCAGCACTCCTCGTTGGATTCGGTGCACTGCGGGCGCTCTTTGCCGTAGCTGATCGTCTTGAGCTTGTCCGCAGGCACGCCCAACTGCACGAGGAACTCCTTGGCCGCGGTGGCGCGACGATCGCCCAGGCCCATGTTGTACTCCGCCGACCCGCGCTCATCGCAATGGCCTTCGATGACCACGGTGGCGTCGGGGAACTCCTGGAAGATCCGCTTCAACGCGTCGGCATTCCTCGTGAGCGTTGCGCGCGCGTCCTCGCGAATGTCGCTCTTGTCGAAGTCAAAGTAGGCATCCTGCACTTCGCTGGCCAGCACCTCCCCGAGCGACTTCTTAGGAGGCGGCGGTGGCGGCGGCGGTGGCGGCGGCACGGTCACCGTAACCGTAGCGCTCGAGGTTGCTGTACCGCCCGGCCCCTTCGCGGTCAGCGTATAAGTGGTGGTGTTGCTGGGGAACACCTGACGCGTGCCGGACGTGCCCACGGGGCCGATTCCCGGCTCGATGGAGACATCGGTGGCGTCGCTGACCATCCACCGCAGCGTGGAAGACTGGCCACGCTGGATCGTGCTGGGTTCAGCCACGAACTGCTGGATCGTCGGCGCTTTCGGCGGGGGCGGCGCCGGCTTCTCAGGCGGCGGTGGCGGAGGAGGTGGCGGCGGCGGCGCCTTCTTCTTGCAGCCGGCCACGAACAACACCAACGACAGACTCAGCAAAGCGGTGGTAATACTTCGGGTATTCATCCTGAACTTCGCCTCCCTTGCGCAAGAGTTGGCACTTCCCTAATCAGTTTACTCCCTTGGCCCACACCGGCATAGTGTTGCGGCCTTGGGTTGTGAGTTGACGAACCTGGGTCCCGTCGGCCAGCATGGTGTAAATTTGCGGCGAGCCGCTGCGCGTCGAAGCGAACGCGATATGCCGGCCGTCGGGGGCCCAACTAGGATTCTCGTTCCGTCCGGCGCCGTGGGTCAACTGATCGAAGCGGCCTGTGGCCACATCCATGATGAAGATGTTGAAATTGCCGGGTGCATAGCCACGTGTCCAGGCGAAGGCGATGTGCTGGCCGTCGGGGTGCCAACTCGGGTTCGACGCGTAACCTTCGCCATCGGTCAACCGGCGCACGTCGCCTCCCTCCAGATTCATGCGGTAGATCTGCTGAGGACCGCCACGCCCGGAAACGAAAACGATCTCCGCCCCGGTTTTAGGATTGACTTTCGGTTCCACCTCGATGGCGCGCACATAGGAGAGGCGCCGCAGTCCGCTGCCATCCAGATTCGCGATGTGGATTTGCGGCCAGCCATCCACCGAGGCAGAAAACACGATCCGCTGGCCGTCCGGCGTGAACGAAGGCGTACCCACCATGGAAGAGACCGGGTTGTAAAAGGGTAACTGCCGCCCGGTTTCCAGCGAGTGCAGAAGGATGCGCGGATTGCCTTTGGCGTAAGTGGTGAAAGCCAGGATTCTGCCATCGGGGGAAACCGCAGGCATGGTGGAAACGGAATTGTAGTGGGTAATCTGCCTCTGGTTGGAACCGTCCGGGTCCATCACCCAGATTTCCTTCACGCCCGGTTTGCGCTCGGAAACGAAGTAGATCTTGGTTCCCGCCAGACTCACGCCGCCGAACTGCCGGAGTATGTCGGCTGCGAATTCATGAGCGACCTGGCGGGCTCCCTGTTCGTCCAGGGAACCCAGGTAGGTCTTGCCGAACACCTGGGCAGAGGCCGGCTCGGGCTGGGAGGTATTGTAGAGCCAGCCGAAAAACACAAAGCGGTCCGCCTGGACGCCGGCGTAGCCGAACGCGAGGTAGTTCGCGTTGACAGGGGGATCGGCCCAGTCGCGCAGCCAAAGGCCGCGCGAAGCGGGATCCGGCTTGCCAGAAACGGGTCGGCGCAAGTCTTCGGGCCTTTGCGGGAACAGGAGCGGATAGAGACTCTTGGGCGCCATGTCGAACAGGCCCGAGCTCTCCAGATCCGCCCACAGGGTGCGGTTGAACACGTCCATCAAGCCTTGCGCCTCGCCTGAGCCGCGCAGTTCGGGCACAGCGATCCGCGTCCGGTCCCCTTTGGTGATCTTGATGATCACATCTTGAGCGCTGGCCAGCCACCAGACGGCCAGGCATGCGGACAAAACCAGCAGCGTTTTCTTCATCGCCGAATGCTAATCATCGCTTGAGCTGGAACCAAATTTCGACGCGGGCCTCGTCTCGCTCATAACCCGCAGGCAGCGGGGGGAAGGGACTGGCCAGATAAATGGCGCGCTGCGCCGAATAATCCAGCGCGCGGATGCCGCTGCTTTGCACGATTGTAACGTTGCGCACCTGCCCATTACGCAGAATATCAAAAGTGATGATCACGGGGGGAGCGGTGGTGATCCGCGGATCCACCTCGGAAGTATCCCACTTCTGCGCCACGCGGGTCTCGATCAGATCTCGGTACCAGCCGTAGCGCTGCCCGAATGCGCTGCCGGGTCCCATCCCCACGCCCCCGGCCCCGCTCTGGGCCCCGAACAAGGGAGAACTCAGGGCCTGGCCGGACTGGCTGTAAAGTTGGTGGGGCCGATCCTCGACCCAAGGACGCTCGATAGGCCGCCGCCGGGCTACCTCTGGCCGGGACTTCTCGGTCTTGCGAGCGGGGATTTCAATCGCGTCCTTGGGAGGCGCCTTCGCTTTCTGCGGCAGAGGCTTGGGCGGGGCCGGCACGCGCGACTGGGTATCCTCCGCGACAGGATTCACGCGTCCGGAGCGCGCGGGCAACGGGATCTGGCGGACCGGTGTCACCGCCACGGATCCGCCCCCCAGCGCGTGCGGCGTACCCCATAATACGCGTCCACGCTCGCCCACCGTCTGGGAGACGAACAAGGTGGCGAACACGGCCGCATGCGCAGCCAGTGACACCATCAGCCATCCACGCAGCGGCTCGCGCTGTTCGAACCAGTCTGTGCGTGGGCTCATCGGGACGACGTTACTACCCCCGCGGATCTCACCGTGATCTTGGACGCTCCGCTTCGTCCACCGGTTGCGTGACCATGTTCACGGCCAGTTTGGCCTCGCCCAGTTCACTTACTACCTGGGCGATCACGTCCCAGATCGTGTCTTTGTCGGCGCGCACGTAAACCTCCTGCGCGCCCGGAAAGCGCTTGCGGATTTCCTGAGGCAGCAGGTTGATGTTGATGGGTTGCTCGTTCAGGTACAGCTCGCCGTTTTTGGTGATGGTGACCACCGGAAGTTCCTTGGCGCTGTCCTTGGTCTGGCGCACGCGGGGCACATCCACTTCCAGCCCGAATTCCATCACATGAGCGGTGATCATGAAGATCACCAGCAGCACCAGCATGATGTCCACCAGCGGGACCACGTTGATGTCGGACATGCTGGAAAGCCTGCGCACGCGCGAGCGCGACCCCCACGAGCCGCCGTTGGTGGTGAAGGCCATGGCTCAGCCCTCGAAACTCCGGTCGGCCACGTTCATGAACTCGAGCGCGAAGTCTTCCATGCGCGCCCCCATTTCGCGAATCACGTGGCCGAAGTAGTTGTAGAAAATGGCGGCAGGGATGGCGGCGGCAAGCCCCATGGCGGTGGTGACGAGCGCTTCGGCAATACCCGGCGCAACCGCGCGCAGGCTGGCGCTGCCCGCCATGGCCAGACCCTGAAAGGCGTCAATGATACCCCACACCGTGCCGAACAAGCCGATGAAGGGAGTCACCGAAGCGGTGGTCGCCAGCCAGTTCATGCTGCGTTCCAGCCGCGTCAGTTCTTCGGAAATGCCCAACTGCAAGGCGCGCTCCAGCGCCTCTTTGTTGATGAGGGCGCCTCGTGCCTTCACCTGGCGCGCAAGCTCTTCGTAGCCGAACTCGAAGACCGCGGCCAGCGGGCAGGGCCGGAACTGTTCCGTGGCCAGCGCTACCTGTTCGAGGCCGTTGGCCTTGCGAAAAGCGCGCAGGAACCGCTGGTTGGACAGGCGCACGCGACGGAATTGGGACCACTTCTGAAAGATGATGGCCCAACTGAAAACCGAAAACAGCAGCAGAATGACGAGAACCGCCAGCGGTAGCGGCTGCGCGCGACGGATCAACGTCCAGATATTCACCTGGAGCCAGAAAGCGAGTGCGGCCGGCGGATTCAACTCATCTCCTTTCTTTCCAACTTGTATGATAGCTGAGCGGCGCAGGATAGAACGGAGCGAATGATCCCGACCGCAACCGGGCACCTGCGCTCTCGTATAATCTCCCTTCGGATGCTGGTCGAGCTCGTGGTGGAGAATTACGCCGTCATCGAGCGGGCACGCGTTCGCTTTCACCCGGGCCTGAACCTGCTCACCGGCGAAACCGGCAGCGGCAAGTCGCTGGTGGTGGATGCTCTTGCCCTGCTGCTCGGTGCTCGCGCTTCACCGGACATGATCCGCACGGGCGCTCCGCGGGCGCGGGTCGCGGGGATCTTCGAATTGCCTGCCGATCCTGAACTGGAGAGGATCCTCCGCGAGGCCGGCATCGAAGCCGAAGACGGCGAGTTGTTGCTCGAGCGCGAGATTCTGCCCGAGGGCAAATCGCGCGCCTTCGCGGCCAGCCGCCCGGTGACGGCCGCTTTGCTCCGTCAACTGGCCCCCTTCCTCGCCGACATTCACGGCCAGCACGAGCAGCAGCGTCTTTTCCAACCCGAAGCGCAGCTCGAGTTGCTCGATGCCTTCGCCGGCTTGGGTGACGCCGTCAAGCGTCTGGGCGAACTTTACCGGCGCTGGCGCAGCGCCGTCGCCGAACTCGAGCAGTGGGAGAAATCGGAGCAGGAACGACTCCGGATGGCGGACCTGTGGTCCTTTCAATTACGCGAAATCGAGGCAGCGGCGCCCAAACCCGGCGAGGACGAAACGCTCGAACAGGAGCGACGCGTGTTGCAGAACGTGGCCCGGCTTCAGGAGAACGCGGGCGCTGCGTTCGAAGCTTTGTACGAAGCCCCGGAGTCGGCGCTGGCGCGCACCCGTCAGGCGCTGCGAAGGCTGGAAGAACTCGCGCGCATTGATCGCTCGCTGGAGGCGGCGCGGGACGAGCTACGCCAGGCCGAAATCGCCATCGAAGAAGCGGCTTACGCGCTGCGTGATTATCTGTCCCGCCTGGAGGCCAATCCCGCACGACTGGAAGAAGTCGAAGCCCGGCTGGCAGTGCTGGACCGGCTCAAGCGAAAGTACGGCAGCACGATCGAAGAGGTGCTGACCTACCGCGATCAGCTCCGGCGGCAACTGGAGACGCTGGAAAACGCCGGCGAGCGCAAGGCCGCCCTGTTGCGCGAACGCGATCAGCTCGGCGCAGCATGCGAGTCCCTGGCGGGCGAGATCAGCGCGCAGCGCCAGGTCGCGGCACGCAAGCTGGCCCGCCGCGTGGAAAGCGAACTCTCTTCGCTGGCCATGCCCGGCGCAATTTTCCGGATTCAGATCCGCACCGGAGGCTGGACAGAGCGGGGCAAGGACATCGTGGAGTTCCTGGTCTCGGCCAATCCCGGCGAAGAACCGCGCCCGCTGGACAAAGTGGCCTCCGGCGGCGAGCTCTCCCGCATTGCACTCGCCTTGCGCACCGCGATGGGCAAGCCTGCAAGCGCGGGTAGCGCCGGACCTGCGCGGACTCTGGTCTTCGATGAAGTGGATGCGGGGATTGGCGGACGGGTCGCCGAAACCGTGGGCAGGCGCCTGAAACAGCTCGCCACCCAGTACCAGGTGCTTTGCGTGACGCACTTGCCGCAAATCGCGAGCTTTGCCGACCATCACTTCTTCGTCGAGAAGAAGGAGTCGGGTGGACGCGTGACTGCCTCCGTGCGGGAACTCGACCCGAGCGAACGAACCCGCGAAATCGGTCGGATGCTCAGCGGCGAGAAAGTGACGCCCGAGGCCTTGCGTCACGCCGAGCAGATGCTGAAACTGGCCCGGGGCTGAGCGGGTTCAGCGTACTTCCAGACCAAACTCGCGGATGAGATCTCTCCCCGGTCCCAGCGAGTAAAGCCGAACCCAATAAGTGCCGCGGCGCAGCGAACGCAGTCGCAACTCGGCCTCGCGGGGGTGTTCTACCCGGGCTTGGGCGATCACGCGCCCACCAGCGTCCACGACCTCCACCTGACAGCAGGATTCCGAGGGCAGCCCGGTCGGATCCCAAGTCAATCGCAAGTCGCGCCCGGACGGGGCTTGGGCGAACAACTCGCCACCCGCGCTGCGGGTAGCCTGGAGCATCACTGTCACGGGTAGTGCGCCGGCGCTGCGGGGCGCCATTACGATCCGGGGGACCAGCAAGAAGAGGACGACGACAGCGGCTGCGGCGAGGCCCCAGGATACGGCTGGCATTGGCCGCCAGGCCTCCAGCCGCGCCCAGGCCAGACGCCACCACGGGGGAGGCGCCTCACTCAGCTTCCGGGCAGCCTCCCTCATGACGTGAATGTACTCATCCACTTGGCTCAGCCGGTCCTGACACTCAGGACAAACTAGCAGGTGCTCCTCCATCCCCGCGATCTGCTCCTCGGAGAGCAATCCCAAGGCGTATTCTTCCCACTGTTCCTCGGTAGGGTGCTTGTCAAAATGGCAGGCCATGTCTTTCCATCCCGGCGTTCCACAACGGGCAACTGGCCGGACGATGCCTCCTGTGAAACTCTAGTGGGCGGAACCGGAGGAATTTCTCAGCCCGGGAAGGCGCAATTTTCGCTGTAACTTGCGCTTGCCCAATTCCCCGAACCGCGCCTTGGCCCGGGACTTCAGCAGGCGGAACTGGGTCTCGGTGAGCTTCATTTCGCGGCAAATTTGTTGCTGCGTCTGGCCGAGCAGGTAAAAGCGGGTCAGGATTTCGCGGTCGCGCCGCGAGACGCTCTCCAAGACCTTTTGCATGATCTCGACCTTCTGACGGGCAAAAACCTGCTGCTCGGGATTGGCTCGCGTATCCGAGATGGGCAGACCAGGATGCAATTCGGTCTGGCCCCTGCGGACTTGCACGGCCCGCTCGATGTAGGCGGCGACCTGCCGCCGGACCACCGTACGCACGAACCCCATCAGACGTTCCGGATCGCGCAATTCGCCACGCTGAATGGCCTGGACCACGATGAGGAAGGTGTCATGAACGCGGTCGTCGAGCTCATCCGGACCCACCTGGCGGCACAAGTAAAAACGAATTCCTCGCGAAAAGATCCCGTAGAGCTGCTCCATGCCTGCCGGATCGCCGCAGCGGATCTTCTCCACGAGCTCCGTCCATTTCGGCTGAGCGGGGACACTCGTCTCGCCGCCCGCGGGCGTTAGCTGGGCATCCGACGATCCCGTCGGCTGCCCTTTGTCGTCGTGATCCAGCGTGCCGCTCATGGGCCGCGCTTAAGAAATCCTACAAAACGCCGATCACCACGTACGCGGCCCAGTATTCAGGCCGCGCCCTCCAGTCGCCGCACGCGAGCATGTCGAGCTGGGCTTGCCGCAAAGCAAGAGCTGGCGCCCTGGCGCCCTCGTGCCGCATGCGCTGCAAGTGACTATAGAATCGCACGAAGAGCTGACCACTGTCGTCCGGGGTCGCCCAAAGGCTCGCTACCACGGCGCGGGCGCCCGCCGCCAGCCACGCCCGGCTCAGACCCAGCAAACCAGCGCCGGGCAAGGCGGGGCCGCGCCCGGACTGGCATCCGCTCAGCACCACGAGCGCCGGTGCGGGACCCAATCCTCGGATCGCAGCCGGAAGCAGGCCCTCAGAACGACCATCCGGACCCAGGCTCAGCATGATGGATGCCTGCGCCGGCTCGCCATCCGGCGCGAGGACGTGCGTGGCCAGGTGGAGCACGTCCGGCTTTTCGCGCAAAGCGCTCAACAGATTGGCGGGCGTCGCTTCCAGACCCTCGAGCACGCGCGCCGAACTCCCCTCCCAGATAGCGGCGCACGAACGCACCTCCTTGCTGCTGCCGGGCAGGCGGGGAAGCTCGAACCGCACGGGAGCAGCCCGGAGGCGCGGTAGCCACGGCCAGCCCGTTCCCCCCTCCCTGCCCTGGAAGCGAGCGACCCAGCGCGGGTCAGCCTGGTTGTAGACAGGATCCGCGACGCCCAGGAATCCGCCGCGCCAGTTCAGGGTCTCCGGCCGGGTGAGCACTCTCGCGCCCGGAACGACTTGAATGGCGTGGCGCTCGATGAGATAAACGGGTCGCGCCCCATCCGAAGCCAGCGGCAGGGCCGCCAGAGGCAGCGTGAACAGTTGAGTGTCGAGAGCCAGAAACCATTTCCGTTTGTCGGCCGCGGCCTCCAGTCCGCCGAACAGGAGGCCAGAGACGCGCCGGCCGGCGGCCAACATGCCTGACGACCCGTTGCGGGCCGCCGCCAGAAATGAATCCAGCTCGCGCGCGATGCGGGATCGCGGCGGCAGCCGGTCCATCCGGAAGCGGTCCCGCGTGACGAACCAGCGGTAACTGGCGGCATCCCCCAGATAAAAGGCGAGGTAGGCCTCATCAGGCGAAAGGGCCTGCTGAAGACGCCTGAGCAGCCCGCTCGCAGGCTCCCAGCGGAAACTGCCAGCAATCGTTTGTTGCAAGCCGGCCTTGATCTCCCAATCCAGAATCTGCCTGCGAACCGTTTCCAGGCGAGCGCTTACAGCAGGTCCCGGATTCCGCTGGTGGGCGAGTTGCAAGGCGTGCAGCTCCCGAAGGAGGTCGCCGTACTCGGGCGGAAGCGAGGGCGCCCGGGTCACGCCCCGTTCGAGTTGCGTCTGGAGACTGGCGGCACGGTTTTCCTCGGCCGCCTCGAAAGCTTCCCGGGCGAGCGCGTCGCTGCGTTTCGAACGGGCCAGTTCCGCGGCCGTCTCCGCTAAAGCCCCGTAAAGCTGCTGCAGTCCCGCATCCACGCTGATCCCGAAAGCCTCAGCGGGCACCACTTCGACGCGCCAGGCACGCGCGGAATCCACGGCGCTGCGGAAGTCGGCCAGGGCCTCGGCGAGCCGGCCACGTTGACGGCGCAAGCAGCCGCGATCATAGTACAAAGACCACAGCGGAAGTCCCACGGCGCTGACGCGCGCCAGTTCCAGCGCGCTGCCCAGCAGCCGTTCGGCACTGACCAAATCACCCTGGGCCGCCCGCAGCAAAGCGAGATTACGGTAGCTGAAGAACAGCTCCGGCCAGCCGAAAAGACGGTCGAGACGAAAGGCCTCTACCAAGAAGGCCTCGGCAGCATGCAGCTCCCCCAGGCGCAGGTATTCGTAGCCGAGGGTCCGCCAAGCCTGAGCCAGCGTGCGCGTATCGCCTTCGAGGTCCGCCATGCGAGCCGCCTCCAGGAACATAGGCACGGCAGCTTCGAATTCGCCCTGGCGCGCTCGCAAGGTGGCGACACGCACCAACAACCGGGACTGGAGCGCGGATCTCTGTCGCGCCAGCGCGAGTGCCTCTTCCGCCGTAGCCCGCGCGGTGGCCAGCTCACCCATGAGGCTATAGGCGGTGGCAAGGTTGGACGAAATCGTGGCGACTGTTGCCCACTCGCGCTCGCGGGTAGCCAGGTCGCGTGCTTCCAGCAGGGCCAGGACGGCGTCACGGTACTGAAAACCAGCCATGCGGGCGCTCGCCAGATTGTTGAGGAACTGAGCCCGGATGTGCGGATGGCGCCGAGCGGGAAGCTCCCGGAGGCCCTGCTCGAAAACCGTGGCGGCTTCGTGATAACGACCGCTCGCGAACAGACGCGTGCCTCGATCCCACAACCGCCGCAGATCACGCGGTACCTCGATTTTGGCATCCGAAGCGCGGCGCGCAGAGTGGCCCGCGCCTGCCAGCAGGCCGCACAGGGAGGAAACTAACACCGCCGCAGCGGTTGATCGCATGGCTCTCGGGGGAGACTTTGAACGCGCAGGCGGGCGTTCCTTGGGAGTACACCTGGCGGTCCTACTCCCTGTACTCCCAAGGAATCATACCAGAATCAGCCGTGTCGCTGGCAACCTCGCAGCGAGGTTAAATTAGCTTCAGACGTGCGGCCCGTTACGCACGAACCTTTCTCATGGAAAGGGTTTAATATTCGGGCGGAGGCGGGATGATGATGATGATGGGCTCGGGATCCATCCTGCACCTCGGCGCCACAGTGCCGCGGTCCGCCCGAGAGGCCAGCGGACTGGCATTTGCGCTGGAATCCGAAGCCCGCTCGTTCGCTCGCAGCCCGTGGCATTCCGGCCTGAGCTTAGTGGCAGGGTGGGCAGGATGGGGTGGGGAGCACGCCGTAGGCGATTGAAAAGTCAGAAATTAATAACTCCGCACTCCTGTCAACGCCGGCGCGCGCCTCCAAAAAGAAAAAGGCCCGCGCCCTGAAGCCAGGCCGCGGGCCCGCCTTCTAACTCGTGATTACCAGTTCAGGTGAAGCACCAACTTGATGAACCGCGGCAGGTTGGCCTGTCGCGGCGACAGCCGGGCAAAAGCCGGGTTGGTCACGTCCACCGAGGCGATGTCGTTAAACCACGGGTGGTTCATCATGTTCACCATCTCGAACCGGAATTGTAGCTTCATCCGTTCGGTGAGCGGGAAATACTTGGAAAGTGACGTATCCCAGTTCTGATAACCAGGACGACGTACGTCGCTGAACAAGTAGGGGAAGGTGCGGAATTCATACGCGAGGTTCGGCGGCGCCACGCGCCGGCCGGTAGCAGGGTCATCCCACAGCGAGGTATCGAACCAGCGATCACGCGACGGATTGGGCAACTTGGCGCTGCCGGGCCGGACTTGGGGCGCGTTGGGATAATCAACCACCCAGCCGCTCTGGTAAGTCACGTCGTAGTTGATCTGCCAGCCGCCAATGATGTGGTTCAAGAAGCCGGGAACATTGGCGCCGAACCTCCGCCCGCGACCGAACGGCAACTCGTAAATGCCCACGATCACGAACTTCTGGGGCGCATCTATGTTCTGTTCCGACTCCTTGACCAGGCGTGTGTTCTCCCAGTTGGAGAGAACGAAGTCCTGCGCGTTGAGCGTCCGGATCTGGCGGAGGTTCTTGCCGATGTTGTAACTGGACAAGAAACTCAGCCCGTGGGAGAGCCGCTTCGTCACCTTGATGGCCATGCCATGATACTGGTTGCGACCCAGCGGCACGCTGTACAAGGTGACGCCGCTGTACTGCGGGTAGGCGCGCCAGAGCACCTGCCGCTGCACAGTGGGACCGTTCAGCGCTGCGTTGTTCGGGATCAGGCCGGCCATGGGATTGGGCACCTGGCCGGTGTAATAAGCGGTGTCTATGGCGCCCGTGGCCGTGCGACGGCCCATTTCGCTGGCCGGGATGTAATTCAAACCAAAAGCCAGCGAGACCCGGCGCGTCGTGTTCCCGCTGTAGCCGATCTCGAACAGGACTCCGCCCGGCAACTCGCGCTGGATATCGAAAGAGTACTGATGGCTGTACGGCAGGCCGCGATTGCGTATGTAACTCGGTACGCCTTCGCCCAAGAAGCTCGCTGCGCCTTGGCTCGTGCCGATGGGATCCAGAAGTTTGCCGCCATAGGTTACATAAGGATTGGCAGTCTTCAAGCCGGGCACGGGCCGCAGGCCGTCGGTGGTCACCACAGCAGTGGTCGTACGGCTGAAGCCCGCGGTCGAGCCCACCGTATCGTCGCCCGTGTAGTAGAGGCCGTAACCGCCCCGTACGACGAGTTTCTCGGCCAGGCGGTACGCGGCGCCGATGCGCGGCTGCCAGTTATTCTTGTCCGCATCCAGCAAGGTTCGCGGCTGACCCTGAAAACCGGCAAAGCGGATCTGGCCTTTCAGGTCGAGGCCCTTCACTTTGTCTGCGATCGGGCTGGGAGCATAGAGGTCCAGACCATTGACCTGCCGGTTGAACCGTTCGAGGTTGCCCGTCTCGGTGTCCCAGCGCAGGCCGAGGTTCAAGGTCAGCCGGGAGCTGACCTTCCAGTCATCCTGGATGAAGCCGGCGTAGTAGAAATGCCGCCAGGCCGGGTCAATGTTCTTTTCGACAAAGGCCGCGCTGGGTAGCCCCAGCAGCATGGTCGCCAGGCTGTTTCCGGAAACGGCGTCGGCGCGCAGCGCATTCGCTTGCGTCCAGTTCCTGCCGAAGTACCAGTAGCCGGAAGGATAGCCGCGTCCGGAATCATTACGATTGTACTGGCGGGCATCCGCGCCGAACTTCAGGAAGTGCCGGCCGAGGACCTTGTTGAAGTTGGGCTGCAAGCTATAGGTATCGCGAGTGCCCGGTCCAAAGGCGTTGGAGCCAACCGATTGGTAGCCCTCCAGATCGAACCGCGGAAACTGGTATTTGGTGAACTGCGCCACCAGGGCAGGATCAATGCCCAAACGCTTGGGATCGTAACCGGCGCCAATCGAGCTGCCGCCGGCCTCCTCCCAGCGTGTCAGGCCGAAACGCAGGTCGAAGGTCATGCTGGGCGACAGCGTCGAGGTCCAGTTCATCATGATGTTCCGCCCGTTGCGGAGCAAGGGTGCGTTGCCGGTCGGCTCGGCCGGGTTATTGAGGCCGAACACGATGGCCCGGAATTCCTGGAAGGGGTTCTCGCCGTAGCGGAAGAATACGGTGTTGCTGGAGTTGATGACCAGGTCGGTGCGGCCTACGAACTGGTCGAAGCTCGCGATCCAGCGCGAAGGATACGGGTAATTGTTGATGCGCGCGGGGCCAACGCCGGGGGCGGAAGGCGGTGGGTAGTAGGAGAGAACCTTCACCGCCACCGGATCAATCATGCTGGAGGGAATCCGGTTGCCCGGGAAGGGAGTGCGCGTCCCGTCCGGCTTCGTGGTCCATGGATCGTAGATCAGGATCTGCTGGCCCGCGGCGTTGTAAAGCTGGGTAAAATCGCCCCCACGGATTTCCATGATCGGGAAAGTCTTCACGTCCGGATCCGCCGAGCGCTGCCGCATGCTTTCCCAGCTCAGCATGAAGAAAGCCCGGTTCCGCGTGTCCACGAGTTTGGGAATATAATACGGGCCGGAAACCATGGCGCCGAAGTGGTTGATGTGATTGGGCGCCTTGTAACCTTTGGGGTAGAAGATGCCGCCGACAGTCTGAGGCTGATTGAGCTCGGTCTGGTTGGCGTTCAGCTTGTCGTTCTGGAAGTACTCGAAGAGCGTACCGTGAAACTCGTTGGTGCCGCCCTTGGTAACGATGCTGATGACGCCGCCGCCGGTGCGCCCGTACTGGGCATCGTAAGTGTTGGCCTGAACTTTGAACTCCTGCACGGACTCGGTCGTCGGGACGCTGATAACGGTATACTCCGCGCGCACGTTGCTGATGCCATCCAGCAGCACTTCGTTAGTCTTTTCGCGCCCGCCGTTTATGGAAATGCCGGAGGTGCCTGCAATATCGAACGAGCGCAAATAGCGCCAGGAGCCGCTCTTGATTACCCCCGCCGCCGCCCAGGCGATCTGGAAGGGGTTGCGGCCCTGGGTGGGCACGTTGGCGATGATCTCCTGCGCCAGCACCTGCGACCGCGTGGCCGTCTCGGTCTGCAATTGGGAAACCGAGGCGGTCACGGTGACGCTTTCGGTGAGGGCGCCGAGCTCGAGTTGCACATCCAGACGCAGCCGATCCAGCGCCTGAAGCACGATGTTCTCGCGCACGAATTTCTTGAAGCCGCTCTGTTCGACGGTCAGGCGGTAGGTTCCAGGCGCCAGAAAGGGCGTGACGTAGTTGCCGGATTCGTTGGTCTTGGTGGTGACGGAAACGTTCTGAGCGATGTTGGTGACGGTGACGGTCGCGCCGGCCACGGGCGCGCCGCTGGGATCGGTGACGATGCCCGTGATGGAGGCGCGCACTTCCTGCGCAGAGGCCAGTGCGGCGCTCACCACGAGCAGGCAGAAACCTCTAAGCAGTTGCCCCACAGCAAACTCCTTTCCAAACCGAAGTGGCCGGACCGAAGCACGTGTCCGGTCCGCACCAGTATACACCTGTGCGCGCCCCGCCGCCAAGCCCCTGTCGAAACCGCGCACCCCGCCCGGCCCGCCTCGCTGTCGCCGCCCCACACCCTGGCTTGGCTGCCAACCCCCGCGTCACCGCAAGACCGCCAACCTCAGCGCGCCGCTCATCGCATCCCGGCTTACCGCTAGTTCCTTCCAGACCACGGTCGAACGACCAGCCTCATCCACCGTCGAGGCTCGCAGCCGGTACCGTCCCGGCCTCTCGATGCGGAATCCCATCTCGACCAGGGCGCCCTCCTCGGTCCTGTGTACGGCCGGCTTAAGCCCTTCCGGCGCAAGAAAGCGATAGTCTTCTTCTCCGGGACCATAAAGCTCCCACGCCACCATCGCGTTGTGATAAACGCCTTCCGGATCCGCGCCGTGCGTGTAGTAAACGGGCGCCGTCGTTTCCACAACCTTCGCGATCGCCGTCACCGCCAGCGACGCCGCCTCCCTGCGCGCCGTGAGGGACACTTCAAGTCGCGGCGGCAAACCGCCCGGGCGCTCCGCCTGCCGCGGCCCCTCCAGCACGTTTGTCCTGCCGCCCGAGCGAATTTCCACCTTGCCGTCCTCGCGGACGCGCACAATTTCCCGGTAACCCCACACTGGGATTCCCGGCAGGTCCCACCCCAGATCGAAGGAAATGCCGAGCCTTTGTGCCCTCTCGATTTCGGCAAAAAAGTTATGCATGACTCTGCGATAACTTACGCCGCTCGAGTTTCTCCGCTCCAGATTGAGCTCGTCCAGACCCCAAAGCTGGCCTCGTCCCATCCGCACGTGTCCCAAGTTGTAGCCTGCGGGCAACAGGATCAACACCTCCGCGGCCGTGCGCAGTTTCTCGAGGTCTCGCCGTGGATGGCTCTCGGTGTGCCGTTTCAGGTGTCTGGCCAGCGCCAGATATTCCCCGTACGGCACGCAGGCCAGACGCGCGTTGTCCCAGAAGAAGAAATGCGTCGCTCCGCGGTCATACGCGTAGGTGAGCCAGAACGGCGCGTCGTCGCGTTGCACGGCACCGTAAATGCTCATGCCCCAGCTCTTGCCGGTCAGTCGTGCTGCGCCCCGCAAGAACCCAACGATGATGCTGATCAGCGACAGGGGATCGTCGGGCCGCATTGATACGCCGTAACTCATGTCCATCTCGGGGACCGTGCGCCGCGTCCCGATCCGCCCGGGCGGCTCGAAGACGATGGCCGCCGGGACTTTCGGATCGCGCGACAACTGCCAGGCCGCGGTCGCGATCATGGTCTCCCAACTGAACAGGTTCTGCTGGGTGAAATGCATGTCCCCGAGGTCCACATCCGGGCGCTCCGCCAGCATCTTCATCAGCCTCACCGGTGGTCCCTCTCGCAGCGTCCCTGCGTAATACTCCCGGAACGCCTCGAAGGCGAGCTTCGGCGTGATGGCCTTGCGAAAAGCCGGCTCTTGGGCCAGCCTGGGCCGCAGGACATGATCGCGCGTGCCCACTGCCGGCTCGTCCAGAAAGATCGTCGGCCCCAGGTACTGGCTTCGGTAGAGAAGTTCGGGGTAGGGCAGGTTCTTGCCTGGGCCCCAGTAAAACAGACCCAGCTCTTCCGCCCATTCCACTTGCTCGCCGTCCGCCATCACGCAGGTGATCCCCGCCTCAGCCATCTCGCGATAGTCGGCGCGGGTCAAACGCACATACTCGTAGTCGGAATCATCCCAGCGCCGTCTGTCGTCCCTGGTGCGAAAGTTGTGCGCGGGTCCGACCAGCAAGTCGGGGCGCAGCGTGACAACACGCGTTCTCTCGGGCGGCGCCACCCTCACCCAGCTCGCGAAGCTTCGGCGGACGTAGCCGTGACCCAACAGCCGCAGGGTCTCAGGGAAATTCTCGGCGCGGGGTCTGGGCAGGAGGTATTCCCATCCTCCGACACTCGGCAGCACTGCCTCACCCGTCAGCAGATTTCGATACTCTCGCGGCACGCCGTCCCCTTCGCGCAGGATGTAACGCCTGACCTGTTTGCGCGCCTGCTCCCGATCGGACGCCGGATATCCTGCGCTCTGGATCCACAGCTCGAACCGCGCGCCGTTAGCCTTCTCGGCGCTCAGGTGAATCCAGTCGCCTTCAACGGCTAGCTGGAAACTGACGACCGTGGAAGCTCGGACCGGTCCTTCCCGGGCGAGCCGATAAGTCGCCGTGCCGCCCGCCACCGCTTCCACCACCGTAACCGCGGCAAGCGCGAACCTGAGCAAGGCTTTCAGCACCATGCCCCACCATCCAAATCCGACAGCCTACCGCACCCTCGCCGCTTGGATGGTTGGGACCCGAGGCGGCCAGAGGCCCACCCTTGTTACTCGCAGCCGCACGGCCGGCTCGGAGGGCCGCTGCCACGTCACACCGGTTCTTTCAGCCCGGTCGAAGGTTGAGAAGAAGCCGCGGTTCTGCTATTCTCTGTGGGTGGGTTCCTGAAGCGCTCGATAACGCCCACTTGCCGGAGAGGTTCCCATGTCAGGCCATTCGAAATGGGCCACTATCAAACACAAGAAGGCCGCCCAGGACGCCAAGCGCGGTCGGCTGTTCACGCGCCTCATCAGGGAAATTGCCATCGCAGCCCGCAACGGCGGTGACCCGGATTCCAACCCGCGCCTGCGTGCGGCCATTCTGGCCGCCAAGGCTGCCAGCATGCCTGCCGAGAACATCCGCCGCGCCATCATGCGCGGCACCGGCGAGTTGCAAGGCGAGCAGCTCGAAGAGGTCATCTTCGAAGGGTACGGCCCCGGCGGCGCTGCGTTGCTCGTCGAGGCCGCCACGGACAACCGCAACCGCACCGTCAGCGAGATCCGGCACATCTTTTCCAAGTACGGCGGCAAGCTGGGCGAGCAAGGCAGCGTATCCCGGCTGTTCGAACGCAAGAGCCAGATCCTGATCCCGCAAGAAAAGATCACCGAAGAGGAGCTGATGGCTCTGGTTCTGGATGCGGGCGCCGAAGACATACGCAACGACGGCACGCATTGGGAGGTGCTCTCCCCGCCGGAAGCCCATGAGGCGGTTCTGAACGCGATCCAGAATGCGGGGATCGAAACGGTCTCAGCCCAGGTGGCCATGATCCCCATCACCACGGTCCGGCTGGAGGGCAAAGACGCACAGCAGATGCTCAAGTTGAGCGAGGCGCTGGAAGAGCACGACGACGTGCAGAACGTCTACGCCAACTACGACATTGACGAAAAGGTGATGGAGGCGCTGGCCCAAGCCTGACCAGCCGCCGGCGATGCGCGTCCTGGGCATTGACTGCGGGGCCGAACAAACGGGGTATGGCGTCATCGAAAGCGACGGGCACCGCCATTGCTTAATAACCGCGGGCGTGATCCGGACCGATTCGCGCCAACCCCTGCCCGAACGACTCCGCCAGATCGCGGCCGCCCTCCGGAACCTGATCGCCGTTCACGCACCCGACGTGGCAGCCATCGAGGACGTTTTCTGCGCCGCCAATCCCCGAACCGCGCTGCGGCTGGCGCACGTCCGCGGGGTCGCATTGCTCAGCGCAGCGGAGGCCGGCCTGCCCGTCGGAGAGTATTCGCCGCTGGAAGTGAAGATGAGCGTCGTCGGTTACGGTCGCGCTCGCAAGGACCAGGTCAAAATGATGGTCCGTTCGCTGCTCGACTTGGAGCAAGTCCCGCATTCCGACGACGCCGCCGACGCCCTGGCGGTCGCCATCTGCCATGCCACCCGCCAGCACGCAATGCCGGCGAAGGGAGGCCGACCATGAGCCTCCTCCTGCTCGCGCTCGGATGGCTGGCTGCCGCCGCCGACCCCGCCCGGATCGCCTACACCAAGTCCTTCCCTGGCAGCAATCCGCCTTATGTAGCGATCCAGCTCGATGAGAACGGGCGCGGGGAATACCGCGAAAAGGACGACGAAGATCCCCTCCTGTTCCAGCTGAGCGAGAAGGAGACTCGCGAGATTTTCGCTTTGGTGGAAAAGCTGGATCGGTTCCGCCGGCCTTTGGAGGCTCCCGGCAAGGTTGCCTTCACCGGCTGGAAAACCTTCCGCTACGAGCGCGGGAACGAACGGCACGAAACGAAGTTCAACTTTTCCCAAGACGCCGACGCCCGCGCCCTCTGGGATTGGTTCGAGCGGATCACCGAAAGCGCCCTCCTTTTGCAGCGACTCGAGCGCGCCGCCCGCTACGACCGGCTGGGAGTCAATCAGGCTCTCCTCGAACTCGAGATGGCCTGGGACCGCAAGCGATTGGTGGCGCCGCAGCAGTTCCTGCCCGTACTGGAGCGCATCGCGCGCAACCAGGCTTACATGCACATCGCCCGGGAACGGGCCTCTCGGCTGCTGGAGGCTTTTCGCGCCAGCTCAACGAGCGGGCCGTAACATGCCCGGAACCACGATCCACCGCGTCTTTCTGATCGTGCTGGACAGCGTGGGGATCGGCGAACTGCCCGACGCCGCCCAGTACGGCGACCAAGGCAGCGACACGCTCGGCAACCTGGCTCGCCACCGTCCGCTCCGACTGCCGAATTTCGCCCGGCTGGGGTTGGGCAACATCCGCCCGCTCGATGGCATCCCGCCCGACCCTGCTCCGCTGGGCTGTTATGGCCGCTGCGCCCTCGTCTCACCAGGCAAGGACACTACGACGGGGCACTGGGAGCTGGCAGGAATTCATCTGGCGAGGCCCTTTCCCACCTATCCCAACGGCTTCCCTCCTGAGATCATCCGCGAGTTCGAGCGACGGATCGGGCGGCGCACGCTCGGGAATGTGCCCGCCTCAGGCACCGAGATCATCGAGCGTCTGGGCGCCGAGCACCTCCGCACCGGCTGGCCCATCGTGTACACGTCCGCCGACAGCGTCTTCCAGGTCGCAGCCCACGAAGACGTCATCCCGCTGCCCGAGCTCTACCGGATCTGTGAAATCGCCCGCGAGTTGCTGCGAGGCGAGCACGAAGTAGGTCGCGTGATTGCGCGCCCATTCCTCGGTCGCCCGGGGGCTTTCGTCCGCGACCAGCAGAACCGGCACGATTACGCGGTTCCGCCGCCCCAGGGCATGCTGCTGGACAAGCTCGCTGCCGCAGGCGTCCCTGTGCTGGCCATCGGCAAGATCTACGATATCTATTTGGGCCGCGGAATCAGCGAACACCGGAAAACGCGCAACAACGAGGATGGCATGGCCGAAATCGCACGGGCAGCCAGCGAGTGGCGCCAAGGCCTGGTGTTCGCCAATCTGGTGGACTTCGACTCGCTCTACGGCCACCGCAATGACGTGGAGGGATTCGCCCGCGCACTCGAGGCGGTGGATGCATGGCTCCCGGAGCTGCTGGCCCGGCTGGAGGAAGGCGACCTGCTCATTGTTACCGCTGATCACGGCAACGACCCCACCACTCCCTCGACGGACCACAGCCGCGAGTACGTGCCTCTTCTCGTCTACGGTCCCCGGCTCCGCAAGGGCGTCCCGCTGGGAGTCCGTCGTTCGCTGGCCGACGTGGGCCAGACCGTGGCCGACGTTTTTCTCGGGCGCGGGAGCAACTCCCCTGCGCCCGCTCCCATTCTCGAGAAAGGAACCAGCTTTCTGGACGAAATCCTATGAGAACTCCCGTCATGGCGGGCAACTGGAAAATGTACAAAACGCCCGCAGAAACTCGTGCCTTCTTCGAAAAGTTCCTGCCGCTGGTCGAGAACACCAGAGGCCGTCAGATCGTCATTTGCCCCTCGTTCACCAATCTGGCCGCGGCCGTGGAAGCCGCTGCCGGCAGCCAGGTCGAAATCGGCGGCCAGGATCTGTTCTGGATGAAGGAGGGCGCCTATACCGGCGAGGTGTCCGGGCCGATGCTGGCTGCGGTTGGGTGCCGCTGGGTCATCGTCGGCCATAGCGAGCGGCGCCAGTACTTCGGGGAAACGGACGAGACCGTGTTCAAGAAAACGGTCGCGGCTCTGGAAGCGGGCCTGACGCCGATCGTCTGCGTCGGCGAACGTCTGGAAGAGCGGGAGGCCAGCCGCACGGAAGCCGTCCTGCTCGAACAGTTCCGCGACGGCCTGAGCGCACTCACGCCCGAACAGTTCGCGCGGATCGTGATCGCCTACGAACCGGTGTGGGCGATCGGCACGGGCCGTACCGCCACGCCCGAAATCGCGGCCGCCGCGCACCGCTTCCTTCGCGCCCAGGCGCGGGAGCGTTACGGCGAACAGGCCGCGGCGCAACTGCGGATCCTCTACGGCGGCAGCGTCAAGCCGGACAACATCAAAGGCCTGATGGCCGAGGAGGAGATTGACGGCGTGCTGGTGGGCGGCGCCAGCCTCGATCCAGTCTCCTTTGCCGCCATCGTGAACTGCTGAGCCCTCGGGCGCTGCGGAGAAACCGCTGGACGAGAAGCCGATCTACGACGAACAGTACGCGGCCGACTACGAGCGGCTCTATGTCCGGCCCTGGAAGACCAAGCACGAACGGAATGCGGCGAATTTGTTTCGGTTGATCGGCGCGCTCGCGCACAACGAGCGCCCCGTTCGCTGGCTCGATCTGGCTTGTGGACCAGCCTGGCACTTCCGCCGCTTTCCGCGAGGGACGTGGAGGGTCGGAGTGGACGCAAGCCCGGCACAACTGGCGCGTGCCCGCGTTGCCGATCCCGCGGCTCACTTCGTCTGTGCCGATATGGCCAGCCCGGTTTTCGCGCCGCGCTCGTTCGATCTAATCACGAGCTTCTGGGCTGGCTACTGCTACCTGAACAGCTTTGGCCGCATCGCGCATTGGCTGGAAAATATCCTGGCGTGGCTTCGCCCCGGCGGGGCCGTGTACATCGAAGTCCTCCTGCCCGAGGACGTCGCCACGTTCAACGATTCGCGCTATGCCGCGGCTACCGGCTTCCGCGTGTACCCGCGAAGCGCCGACTGGATACGCTGGGGCTACCGCGACTCGGGCGGCGAACATCACATGACCAGCCCGCCGCTCGGCTTTTTCACTGCGCCGCTGGCGCTCGCCTTCGAGCACCTTGAAGCCGAACACGACCGCGCCTTCATGGTGCACGTGATCGGCACGGGCCGGCGGGACCAGCCGATTTAACCCCTTTAAGTCCGGCGCGTCGCCAGAGCGGCCAGGCAGCTTCTCAAAGCGCGGACCAACCCGCGGGCCGCCACGCCCAGTCCTGCGGGCACTACCTCCACGCTGATCCAAACGCGATCGGCCTCGATCAGAGCCAGCTTGCCGCGTGTCTGGGGCAATCGCTCGTAAAGTTGCTGCGCGGCCCCGCTGTCGAGCGGCACACGCCGCATGGCCCCGAACGCGACCGTTGTGGCCAGGCGCGCCAGCCACCGGCACCGCAGACAACTGGCACGATAGAGCAGGATCGCTTCAGGCATCGCGGGTGGATGGCAACAGGGAGGGCGCCTTCAGATAGCAGTTCAGTTGGTAGGATCCCCCAGCCGGGAATCCGAAGCCGATGAAAGCCATCTCCGCTCTGCCGCCGAGCAACGCTCTGCGGAGTCCCGGACTGGGCAACTGGAAGGCCAGTGCAAGCCGCTCCGTGAGCGCAGCCCACTCCGCTCCCTCGCGCGGCACACAGTGCGCGCAGACGTCCACCTTGTAACCCAGCGCGGGCGCTCCTGCCACGACGGCTGAAACGGAAATGAGCAGACCGCTGCAGCGAACCGGGCGATCGCCGATCACCGCGGCGAGAAAGTGGTGCAGGGCCGGGTCGTCGAGGCCTTCGAGTCCGAGGTCACTCAGCTTCGTACGAGCGCGCAAACGGAAGTACACTCGCGCCCGCAGTTCGTTGCCCGCGGCGAGGCTGACGCTGGCCGGGTCGCCGTGTGTGGAGACGGCGTCGCGCCACGGCTGCGCTGGCAAGCCGAGGCCGTCCAACCAGCGAAACACACGCGCCCAGCGTTGCGCCGGCTCACCCCAGCGAGCCGAGACGTAGACGGCGAGACCCGGGCGTGCCGGCCCCGAACCCAGCCAGAGGCAACCTGAGGGGAGCCAGCGCCTCGAAGCCGACTCATCGGGCATCGCTTCATCCAGTGCGTGATCGAGAGCGGAACGAATGTCTCGGGCCAACCTGGCCACAACATCCCGGCATACGCTGCGCGCCAGGCGGCTCCGTCGTACCGGATCCCGCTCCCAATGCGCAGGATCCATGAGCAGACGGACGCGTCGCGCCCGAGAGTCCACCGCCACAACGATTTCGACAGGCGTGCCGTCGTTGTTGAGCACCGAGCCGGCGCCGGGGCCGCTCAGGCGAACCTGGCCCGCGGCGAGCAGGTCCCGGACAGCGTCCGTGGAGCAACCGTCCAGTTCAGAAACCAGCTCGGGCAGGCCAGGCCACCACGCTCGCTCGTTGTTCACGGTCCGGGGTCGGGCTGCACGAGGACGTCACCGGGCCGTCCCGGCGCACCCGGCGATCCGGGTAGCCCCGGCGCCCCGGGATTGCCTTGGGCCGCCCGCGGTCCATCGCCACCGCGCCTCCCGCCCAGGCCACCAGCTCCCGGGTTGCCCGGGGGACCCGCCGCGCCACCGGTGCCCAGCTCGGATTCGCCCGAGAATTCGCCATTCAGGAGCGAGCCCGAATAGAGCAGGTAGATATCGCCGCCGTTGGCGCCGCGTCCGCCGTTGCCCCCGTTGCCCGTGCGGCCTCCATCACCGCCGCGACCGCCGTTTTCCGACGGCTCGCAGCCACTGCCGTTGCCGCCATCGCCGCCCGGGCCGCCCGCACCGCCGTCCCCGCCACGGCCGCCGTCGTCGCCCTTGCCGCCCAGATTCGTGGCGCGAATCGTACCGATCAGGTCGTGAAGCCGTATCACCAGATCATAGGGCGGCGGTGCGTCGCCGCCGTTACCGCCGTTGGCGCCCGCGCCACCCGTGAACCCAGACCCACCGGCCGTCGCGGGATCGTCGCCGTCTCAATGGCATTCCGCGTTGATGCCCTGGGCTCCCGCTCCGCCTGCGCCGCCTGCCGGACCTGCCGGCCCCGGCGCGCCGCTGGGGGAAATCATTGTAATGTCCGCCATATCGTTTCTCCTCTCTGCCCTCGCTGATCTACGCTCGCAACAGCTTGAGCACGTGTTTGAGTTGCAGCGGCGTCGCCACGATGCTCGGCATCGTCTTTCGCAGCGTGGCCACGCGAACGGTGAGCGGGCCGAGGCTCACAATCTGCCCGCCCTCCTCGATCTCCAGCTCCTGAGCCAGCAGAACGTTGGCGCCAGGACCGAAAAGCAACACCGAGCCGGAACTCACCTTGACCTTCAGGAAATTCCAAACCGGCACGATGAAGATATCGAAGTGTTTCATCAGGGACGGCCTGGCGTTGGCCACCAACGAAGAATCCCCGTAGAGATAGGCGCGGGCATGCGCGCGAATGGCGTCCGCCCGCGGTACAGGCGCTTCCGTGACGGCTTCGACCCCCTCGGCTGCTTCTTTTGCGACCGGAGCTGCGTAGCGGGACAACGTTCCGGCCACGACTTGTTCCCCCGCCTGGCCCGCCTCTTTTGCGACCGCGCGCCGAGCTGCGGTCAGGGCCTCCCTTTCCTCCCGGTCTAGCAGGCAGCGGCCTTTGACCACCTCATCCGGCACGCCGATCCAGCGTTTGAGCTGATCCAGATCGCTGGTCTGGAGCAGCTTCGGTCGCCGGTGACTGGCGTGGCGCGGATGGGCGGAAAGCGTCACCACGGTCCCTGGCGCAACCGTAAGTTCGGTGTCCAGTTCTGCCGGGCTTACCGCGAACTGCTCGAGAACTTTCGCGAACTGGGGCGGCAAACCCGGATCTTTCTCTTTGCGCACAGTCCTCTCCTTGCGGAAAAATTTCCCGAAAGTTGGACCAGGATTGCTAAGTTGCGTAACCCCAGTTTTTCGAGATGCTTCGATTATGAAGGCAAACCGACTCGCTGTCAAATGATTTTTTCGGGGATTTTTGCGGGTATCGAAAAAGAAAGGTCAGCTTCAGGCCGCAGCAGCCTTCCGGTAATGATAGGCTACCTTTCCGATGCCGAGGGCAAATTCGTCTATGTCCGTTTCGGTGTAGTTCTCGGCCATTTCCAGCGTGAGCCACTGGGAGAAGGCTGCCTCGGCCACCGGACAATCGCCGGCGCGGTAAACCCGGCTGGCCCCGGTATCGAGCGAGACGAACGGGTATTGGGACCCCGGGAAGGCCGAACGCCGCTGGAAAATATCGTAGAGATAGACTGGCCTGCCGCCCGTGATGAGGCGAGCCTTCGCGGGGACGCCCTCGGCCTGAAGAGCCTGCGCAAATTCCTCCGCCGTGCAGCGCAACCGGTTCGTATCCAGCCGGAAGAGATAGAGAAAGTACGAGTGGACGCAGCCGGGCGGGGTGTGCTGGGGCGTTACGCCGGGAATCTCGCGCAGGTGCTCATCGAGTCGCCGGCCCAGACGAATCCGATGCTCGAGGAATTCTGGCAGCTTCTCCAGTTGCGCCAGGGCCACCGCCGCCTGTAACTCCGTCATCTGGTAATTAGGCGCAAGGAAGAAAGGATTGCGGATACCTTCCTCCCGCTGATAGCACTTGTCGAGGAAAAGGGAGCAGAAATAGCGGAGCCGGTCGTCGTCGGTCAACACCATCCCGCCCGAGCCGCAGGTGATGTGTTTGAAGTGATTGAGCGAGAACGTGCTCAGCAGGCCGCGCGTGCCAACCAACTGGCCGTGGTAACGACAGCCGTAAGCCTGCGCGCAGTCTTCAACGACCGGGATGCCTGCCTCGCGACCAATGGCCATCAATGCATCCAGATCCGCGGCAAGGCCCGCGTGGTGAACCACGAGAATCGCCCCCGTCCGCGGAGTGATCCGTTTGCGAACCGACTCCGGATCCATGTTCAGAGTGTCCGGCTCTACGTCGGCGAACACCGGCACCAAGCCCTGATACAGGATGCCGGTCACGGACCCCATGTCGGTTATCGCGGACGTGATCACTTCGCGCCCCGGGGGCAACTCCAACGCCGCCACCGCGATATGCACGGCCGCCGTCCCGCTGGAGCAGGCGATGCCATGACGACGGCCATAAAGCGCGGCGAACTGGCGCTCCAGCTCACGAACTTTGGTCCCCAGGTAAAAGAACAAGACGTCGGAGTCAATGACTTCATTCAGCAAGTGCTTCTCGCGTTCTCCGTGCCGCCGGCGGGGGCGGAAAGGGGTCTGCTTGGCCTTGGGTCCGCCGTGGATCGCCAGCGGCTGAGCGAAATCGAGTTTCATTGGCTTCCTCCCGTCAGTGCGTGAAGAGTTCGTGTTGTCGCGGCCCCACTCCGCGCCGGACGTCGGTCCGCGAGGTGTGCGTGTTGCTCAAGGCGCAGGTCGGAAGTGCACGGCATTGGCCGGCGCCCCTGCCGTGGCTTCCCAAGGACGCTGCGCGGGCCGCAAGTCGCTCTCGGTCAGCGTGATCGCCGCACTCACCGACCCGCTGACGCGCAGAAACAGGGGCACCTGCTGGCGCAAACGGACCCCGCGCACCAGGGCGCCAACCACTTCGTGAAACCACACGATCGGCTTCTGCCCGCTGCCTCGCTCGGGACGGAATCCGTCCAGCTCGGCGTCCAGCACATCGTCGAAGATGATTGCGGGACGGTCGGTTGCCTCGCCGTAGCCGGCGCGGAAGTTGCGGATCGCCAGGCCCTCCACATGCCGCGCATAAAGCGCCCAGGCCGGCAGCTCTCCGAACATGGTCGCCTCGGGATACTTTGCCTCGTGCTCGGGTACGTCGAGCCCCTTGAAGGATCCCCCGCCCGCCATCGTGATATCCAGGTTGTCCAGAACCACGTGGCGCACGCGGTGTCCGGGAATGCCTGCGACGCTCGAAGTTACGGTCGCGTCCGTCGCCACAACATTGCTGATCATGATCCCGCGCACCGATCCCGGCACAGGCGGATTCATGCCGCGCCCGCGGTTGCCCAGTCGGATGAACAGCGGCGCCCGGACCTGCCGCATCACGATGTTGGAGATCGTCACACCCTCCACGTTGGATCCGTCAACCGATTCGATGGAAATGCCCGAGATGGGCCGGATGCCACGGTCGCGCGGCAGAATGACGCAATTGGATACGGTGACGTTCCGGAAATCGCCCCGACTTTCCGTGCCGAACTTGAAGGCGTTGCAGTCGGTGCGGAGGATGCAGTTGGTGACCACCAGATGCTCGGTCGCCCGCGGCTGGCCCAGAGCCTGACTGGCCTTGGGGCAGATGGCGTCGTCGTGCGAGTCAATGTAGGAATTGGCGATCCGCACGAAGCGCGAGCAATCGGGATCAATGCCGTCCGCGTAACTGTTGACCACGCTCACGCCCTCGATGAGCACGTGCTCGCAACCGAGCAGGCTGATCGCGTAATTGGGCGAGTTGCGCACCGTGACGCCGCGAATCGTGATCCGCTGGCTGTTCTTAAATGCCACCGGCTTGGGGCCGCCGCGCTTGCTGCGGTTGCCGTCAATCACTCCGGCGCCGGTGATGGTGACATCGCTGACGCCGTCCCCCAGCAGAAGGGCGTAATGCGAGTAAGTAGTTTCCCGGTCGTCCACTGGCTGGAAGGGCAACGTTTCGTAACGATCGAAGTCGGCCTCATCAGGGCTGGCGGCGATGACTGCACCAGCCGCAATCTCCAGGGCCACGTTGCTCTTCAGGTGGATCGTGCCGCACAGATACGTTCCCGGAGGAAAGAGAACCGTGCCCCCTTGCTCGGCCGCAGCAGCGATTGCCTTTTCGACGGCCGCCGTATCCTTGGTCTTGCCGTCGCCCCGCGCGCCGTAGCGGCGAACGTCGTGGTACTGGGCGCCCGCCAGGAGGGGAAGCCACGCGAGTACAACGAGTGCCTTTCTCATGATGACGATTTTCCGCGATTCGAGGGATCCAGGGTCAGTAGTTGAGCTTGAGCGAGAACTGCAAGACGCGTTGTCCACCCACGCTGGTGATCTGCCCGAACGTGGTGCGCCCGATACGGGCGTCCGGCCCACCCAGTTGCGGATGGTTGAACAGGCTGAAGAATTCACTGCGGAACATGAGGTTCAGATTCTCGCGGATCTTCAGCGGGATCACGCGGGTCATGGCCACGTCGGTGCTGGATCCGTTGGGATTGCGGATCACGTTGCGACCGAGGGTTCCCCAGGTCCCGCCCTGCGGATTGGCCACCGCGCTCGTGTTGAAGTAACGGGCGATCTTCTCGCCACGGCTCCGGTTAGAGGGCAGGAAGAGATCACCGATCAGGTCCACCCGCGGTGTACCCGCACCCGCCATGGCATCATTGGTTGCGGAAATCGTAAAGGGCGTGCCGATCGAGAACCCGACGATGCCGCTGAACTGCCAGCCGTCCGTCAGCCAGCCCAGCCATGGCGCACCCATCGCCTTGCCCGGCCGGGGAAGCGTCCAGACATAGGACGTAACCCATCGCTGCGTTACATCAAAGTCCGAGAGGCCGCGGCTGAAACGGAAATTAAACGGGTTGGGCAAATTCTGGGTGGTGACTTCCTTGTTGGTCGAGTACTGGTCAATGGTGCGGGAAAAGGTATAGGCCGACTGCACGCTGAATCCCCGCGAGAAGCGCTTGTTTACCGAAACTTGCAAGCCGTGGTAAGTCGAGTTCAGTGCCGTGCACAGCGTGGTGATTTTCTGGTATTCCTTGCGCGGCCTGCGCTGGTTGATCGTAGTTTGGTTTTCGCGCAGCGACCGGGAGTAGTCATAGATGGGCGCGTTGATGTCGTAATTGCCCGTCAGGTGCGTCCCCTTGGTCCCTACGTAACTGATCTGGAACAACCAGGTGGCCACGGTGCGTTCGATCGTGAAGTTCCAGGTCTGGGTGTAGGGCTGGTTCCAGCGGCTCTCATAGACCACAGCCTGGAAGGGGAGTTGGAAGGGCGAATTGCGATCGAAGTCGCCGGCGAAGGGAAACACGTTCAGGTGGGTGCGGCCGCGATAGGGATCGTCGAACAGACCATCGGTGAAGGCCACGGTGAAGCTGAACGGCGCCTGCACGTTCATGTTGTTGAGCATGTACATCATGGGCGAGTCGTAAAAGAGACCGTAGCCGGCGCGAACGCTCATGCGGCCGTCGCCGGTGAGATCATAGGCCAGTCCCACCCTGGGCGCAAACTGCTTCTTGCCGGCGTCCACCCCTCCCTTGGGGATCTTGTGCCCATTGACGACATCACCCGGATAGAGCAGGCCCGGCGGAGCGTTCACGTAACGCTGGGAACGCGTCCCGCGGGCGTACTCTTCGGGCCGGAACTGGACCACGCGGTCGTTCAGATCGGTCAGCGGACTGTAAGGCTCCCAGCGAAGGCCGTAATTCAGCGTAAGTCGCCGCGCCACCCGGAAGGTATCCGCGAAGTAGAAGCCCTGATAGTGATAACGGCGGAATTCGATCTCTCCGTTGCTTTGCTGGAACGAGCTGAGCAGGCCGAGAACGTAGTCCGCCTGATCGAAGCCGCTCCAGCGACCGTTAAAACCGTAACTTCCTGCGCCCAGATAAAAGTTGTACTCGTTGTAGCGCGAAAACATCAGGTCCACGCCGGTCACATAACTATGGCGACCCTTGATCCACCGCCAGGAGTGGGTCCATTCCAAGTTCGTCCGGGCGAAGCGCGCGGGCGGGTTCACCGTGGAAAGGCTCAGCCCGCTCGTTCCGTTGATGGAAACGGATATCTGATTCGAGCTGGGATTGACCTTGACGCCGAAACTGGCGATCGTGTAAGGAAAGTCGTTCCACCGCTTCCCCAGCGTCCGCGATACCGTGAAGTGAGTATCGGCCAAAGTGGAAGGACTCAGGACGAGCGTGTAGCCCAATGTCGCGTTCTTGCTGTAGGAACGTTCCGTATTGGTGACCGAGTGCAAATTGTTAGGATCGAAGGGCCGAACGTTTTCGTAAGTGTTCTGGAGGTAACGCCCGAGCAGGCTGTGCCGGGAGGAAGGCCGCCAGTCCATGCGCAGCACATACTCCTTGAGGTCATCGTCGGCCTTCGAGCGCCAGTACGTGTAACCATCGGGTCCGGGCAGCGGTGAGAGCTTCAACAGATTCTGCGCCGCCGATGAAAGACGCGAAGCCGGGATGATATTGCCGGGGAAGGGCTGCCGCGTTTCCGGATCGTTCACTACCACCGGCCGGGCCGCCTGCAATAAGTCGCTGAAGTCGCCTTTGCGGTGCGCCGCAGGCATGGTCAGTTGCCTGCTCTCGGTGGGAACCCTCCGGATCCAGGTGCGCTGGATCCCGCCGAAAAAGAACAGACGGTTCTTGCGGATCGGCCCGCCCGAAGTAAAGCCCGCCTGGTTGCGCTTCAGATTGTCCGATTGATGGAGAAAGTAGCTCGTGGCGTTCAGCTCCGAATTGCGCACGAACCAGAAGCCGCTGCCATGGAATTCATTGGTGCCGCTCTTGGTCACCACGTTCACCGCGCCCGCCGAGCTCTTGCCGATCTCCGCACCGGGGTTGACGGTTTGCACCGAGAACTCCTCCACCGCGTCGGGGAAGGGGTAAGGAGCATTGACATTGGTCAGGTTATCCTGGTTGTCGCCGCCGTCCAGCGTAAAGCGCACGTTGTTTTGGCGGGAGCCATTGATCACGAATTTCTGATTGTCGGCGGGCACTTTGGATCCACCCTCGATGCCGCCTCCCGCGCTCACCGTCCCGGGCACCAGCAATCCCAGTTGCAGCACGTTGCGCCCGTTCAAGGGCAGCTCCAGAACGCGCTTGCCGTCCACGACGGTCTTCACTGTGGCGCTGCTGGTCTCCACAGCTACTGGCGCCGCTTCCACGACGACCCTGGTGGCGATGTCCCCCACTTCCAGCGTTGCGTCCACGCGGCGGTTGTCGTTCACCTGTAGCACGATCCCCGTCTGCTCGAACAGCTTGAATCCCGGCGCACGGACACTGATTCGGTAGCTGCCGACGGGGATCAGCGGGAAGGCGTACTGCCCCTGGTTGTTTGTCGTCGCTTCCCAGGTCTGGTTGCGCTCCAGATGCGTCAGAGTCACCTGCGCCCCGGGGATGATGCCTCCTTGGGGATCGTATACCGTGCCGTAGATTCCGGCGGTCCCGAGCTGCTGGGCGGAGGCCACAGCAAGCAGCCCGAGAAGCGCGCTCACGAGCACAGTGAAACGCACAGTGCGGTCCATGGCGGTCCTCTCCTGCCCTCAGTATGGGTCCACCCAGCGAAGCAGACAAGGCGGAAGGCACGTTTCCTTTCAATCTGAAAACAATGTCGCGCCTGGCCTCAGCGCCCGCCCAGCCGCCGCAGCGCGCGCACGGCCTCCTGCTCAGCCGCCAGCAGCGCGCAGCCGACCGGTCCCAGATCCGGGCGGTACTGCCCCAACCGCACCTCCAGAGCCTTCGCGATGTTCCTCAGGCACAGCCGCCGGATCTGCTCGCAAACCGTATCGAAAAGAAACTCCCGCGCCAGGTAGACGAAACGCCCGCACAGGACGACCTGGGAAGGATTCAGCATCTGGACGGCATTGGCAATCCCCGTACCCAGCGCGCACGCCGCCTCCCGGAGCGCCTCGACCGCCACCGGATCGCCTCTCCGCGCGGCTGTCAGAAGAATTTCCAGGGTAATCCTCGCCCCGCGCCCCCCGGCCAAGTTCTCCAGGAACGCCGACTTGCCAGACTCCACTTGTTTGGACACCCGGCGCAGCACGGCTTCCGTCGAAGCGAAGGCCTCCACGCAGCCCCGGTTCCCACAACGGCACGGAGGACCATCCGGGTCAATGATCAGATGGCCGATTTCGCCGGCTCCCTGGCTGGCCCCGCGTAGCATGGAACCGTTGATGAAGAAAGCGGCGCCAATGCCGGTGCCGACGTGCACGTAGAGCACGCTGCCCCGATGGGAAGAGGCCGGCATACTCAAATGCTGCGCCAGGGCCAGGGCACGCGCACGATCATCCAGGGTCAGCTCCGTGGTCCGGAACAGGTCGCAGAGCAGCTGGCGCAACGGCGCCTGGATCCATTGCGGGGAGCCATCCCAGGCCAGGCAAACGCCCGCCTCGAGGTCGAGCGTTCCCGTGTGCCCCACCCCCACGCGCGCGATTCGGTCCAGCCCAATTCCGGCCGCCTCCATGGCGCGCCCCGCCGTTTGTGCACAGGCCACCAGCGTCGCCTGCAAGCTGCCCCGGGCATCGCAGGAGGCAGCGGCGTACCCCAGCGGCGTGCCGGCAAAATCGGTCACCGCCGCCCGCACATGATCACGATCTATTTCCAGGCCCAACAAGAAGGCAAGGTGCGGATTGACGCGCAGCAGGCCAGGATGCCGGCCTCTCGCCGACAGCGTGGCGCCCACCTCCGAAAGCAGCCCGTGCTGCAGCAGGCGCTGGACCGCACGGGAGATCGTGGCGAGGCTGACTCCCAACTCGGCTGCCAGGGCCGTGCGCGAGACCTCCCGGCCGTAAAACACCCTCCAGAAGACCGCCTCCTCGAGCCCCGCGATGGCCAACTCTCGCCCCTGCCGAGGATTCTAACAGAGCGGCCCGCCCGCCCCAAAACTCGACGCTCCCGGGCGGTCCCGGCCAGAATTCAAACCGTCTTGTCCTTGGAATAACAGAGCTTCTCCAGAGGGCACTCGGCGCAGCGCGGGCGGCGCGCCGTGCAGATATACCGCCCGTGGAGAATCATCTGGTGGGAAAACCGGATCCAACGTTTCTTGGGAATGATCTGCATCAGTTCGCGTTCGATTTTCTCCGGCGTGGTCTGACGGGTAAGATCCAGACGCCGCGCCACCCGCTGCACGTGTGTGTCCACCGCGATGCCCGTGGGGATGCCATATGCCGTACCCAACACCACGTTGGCCGTCTTGCGCGCGCAGCCAGGGATCGTGAGCATTTCCTCCATGGTGCGCGGTACCTGCCCGCCGAAATCGGAGACGATCTTTTTGGCTGCGCCGATCAGGGCCTTGGCCTTGTTGTTGTAGAAACCCGTAGGCCGTATGTCCCGGGCCAGTTCAGCCTGGTTGGCGGCGGCGAAATCGTAAACCGTGGGATACTTCTCGAACAGCCGCGGAGTAACTTCGTTCACCCTTTTATCGGTGCACTGCGCGGAAAGAATGGTTGCTACCAGCAGTTCCCACGCGTCGCGATACTTCAGCTCGGTCGTGGCGTTGGGCCAGGTCCGGTCGAGAATCGCCAGGATCTTGCGGATGCGCTGCTTGCGCTCCTCCGCGGTGCGGGGCTTGCGGACAACACGAGTCGGCATCAGTTGCCCAGCATAGCACCGGCCTTCCGCATCAGGCAGCGCCGAGGACGAAGTTTTTGGGGTTTAACGACCGTGAGCGGTGATGGCGGTACCCCGCACCAGGCAGCACCAAGGACGAAGTTTCAGGGTGCGGGGGATGTAATCTGAAATTCCGCGCGCAGAAATTGCCAGTCGGGCAGCTCGTATACGCGCAGTTTGGTTTCGAGCGGCGCCTTCAGCTCCCGCGACTCATACGGTCCCAGTCTCGGCACTTTGAAAGAAAACGTTCCCACCACCTGCCGATCCCCCTTGCCGCTCACGGCGACAAGCCGCACGTCAGCCGCCAGTCCACTGAGATCGGCGCCGGAATGATTCACCACCAGAAACTGGACGCTTGCGCGCTGCTTCGCATCCTCGCTCAGCCGCAAACCGGTGATTTCGATGTGCCGGGCGAGCGGGTGCGGCTTGCCGCCCATTTCAGGCGCCGTCGGCGTCTCAAACGCAGTCACGGACTTAGGCGCCTGCGCGACGGGCGCCGCAGGCGCGCGAACGCTCCGGTAGCCCCAGTAGGCAGCCAGGCCCAGCGCCGCGAATCCGGCGGCGAATAACACGGTCAGGAGCCAGGCCGGCAACCGCGTCCTTTTCCCTGCCGGCTTTTCCGGGGGCGGCGCCGCAGGGGATGGCGCAGCGGCGGTTTCCTTGCAATACGGGCATTCGGGCTCCGAAGGAGGAACTTCACGACCGCACTGCGGGCAGATCCAGGTGAACATTCCGTTTCCTACTTTAGCGCGGCGGTACGCTCACCCAGACCCCGCTGGCAGCAGACCGCTCCACCGCATCCAGCACGAGCTGTACGCGGTGGCCGTCTTCGAAATCGGGACGGAAGCGCTCGCCGCGCGCCAGCGCTTGCAGGAAATCACCCAGGGCTGCGATGAAGGTGTGCTCGTAGCCCACGATGTGGCCGGGCTTCCAGAAGTTCTCCGAGTAAGGGTGACCAGGCCCCGTCACCAGCAGGTCGCGCGGCCCCTGCAGGGAGTCGGGGTCCGAGGCGTCCATGAACCGCAGGCGGTTCATGTCTTCGAGGTTGAAAGCCAGCATGCCGCGCGAACCGTGAATTTCGAAGGCATTCCGATTGCGATAGCCTGTGGCGAAGCGCGTGGCTTCGAACGACCCCACACTGCCGTTTTCGAAGCGGGCCAGAAACAGGCCGGCGTCCTCAAGATCACGACCCGGCGCGAAAGTGCGCGTCATGGCGGTGACCTCGCGAATCGGCCCGTTCAGCCAGAGGGCGAGATCAATCAGGTGCGAGGCCAGATCGGCTACGACTCCCGAACCGGCTTCCGCGCGCTTCAACTTCCATGTGTCGGGCAGGTTCGGGCGGCGCGCCCACTCCTGTAAGTACACAGCGCGGTAGTGGTAGATTTCGCCCAGCCGTCCCTCCTCAATGAGACGACGCGCGAAGGCCACCGCCGGGACGCGACGGTAGTTGAACCACACCATGGTGGGCACGTTGCGGGCGGCCTCCACCATCTCGGCGCTCTGGGTGGCGTTTAACGCCAGGGGCTTTTCGCAGAGCACGATCTTGCCCGCCCGCGCGGCGGCAATCGCTGCCTCGGCGTGCAGCGCGTTGGGCAGCGCAATATCCACGAGGTCCACGTCCGGGCGCGTCACCACTTCGCGCCAGTCGGTGGCGGTTTCCGCCCATCCCCAAGTGGCCGCCATTTGCTCGAGACGCTCGCGGTCCCGCCCGCAGAGCACGCGCAGCTCCAGATCGAACGGAACATCGAAGAAATGTTTCACCTGACAGAAGGCGTTGGAGTGCGCCCGGCCCATGAATCCCTGGCCGAGCAGCGCGATGCGAAGTTTCCTCTTCCCCATCGTTTCCAGCCTGCCACAACGTTGCCGGCGTGCGGTATCTAGTTAGGTGTGACGTTTTATCGTCGCGCACCTGGCGTTCCCGCCCGTCTGGCCATCCTGGCCGGCACGTTCAACCCGCCCACTCGCGCCCACCTGGCCCTGGCGCGCGCGGCGCTGGAGCGCGTGGACGAGGTCCTTTTCGCGCTGCCCCGCCGCTTCCCCCATAAGTCTTACGAGGGCGCCTCCTTCGAAGACCGCGTGCGCATGCTCCAAGCCGCGCTCGAAGATTGCGAGCGCTGCTCGCTGGCGGCGACCGAGGGCGGGCTGTTCATCGAGATCGCCCGCGAATGTCGCACCGCTTATCCGCCCGGAACCGAGCTATTTTTCATCTGCGGCGACGATGCCGCCGAGCGCATCGTCAACTGGGATTACGGCCATCCGGACGCCATCCGCGAGCAGTTGCGTGAATTCCAATTGCTGGTGGCGCCTCGCGCCCGCGCCTGGCAGCCTCCCGCGGAACTGCGCGACCGCATCCACCCGCTGCCCCTCGAAGGCGGCTACGAGCACGTTTCCGCCACGGAAGTGCGCCGTCGCATCCGGGAGGGCGAGCCGTGGCGTCACCTCGTGCCCGAAACAATCGCCGCGATGGTGGAAAGGATTTACTCGCCCGCCCCGGCCTAGTCGCCCCGGACCAATCCGAGGAAATGACGCAGGCGATTGCTGCGGCTGGGGTGCCGGAGCTTCCGCAAGGCCTTCGCCTCGATCTGGCGGATTCTCTCGCGCGTCACCTGGAAGTGCTGGCCGACTTCCTCCAGCGTGTGCTCGCTGCCGTCCATGAGACCGAACCGCATCTTGATCACTTTCTCTTCGCGCGGACTCAGCGTCTTGAGCACCTCTGCGGTCTGCTCGCGCAGATTCAGGTTGATGACTTCTTCGGACGGCGAACGCACGCGCTGGTCCACGATGAAATCGCCCAGGTGGGATTCTTCCTCTTCGCCCACCGGCGTCTCCAGCGAAATGGGCTCCTGCGCCACGCGCAGCACCTTGCGCACCTTGGCCACCGGCATCTCCAGGCGCTTGGCCAGCTCCTCGGTGGTGGGATCCCGACCGAGTTCCTGCTGGAGCTGCCGTTGCGCCCGCACCAGCTTGTTGATGGTCTCGATCATGTGCACGGGGATGCGGATGGTGCGGGCCTGGTCGGCGATCGCGCGCGTGATTGCCTGCCGCACCCACCATGTGGCGTAGGTGGAAAACTTGTAGCCGCGCCGATAGTTGAACTTCTCCACCGCCTTCATCAGCCCGAGATTGCCCTCCTGGATCAGGTCCAGGAACTGAAGGCCGCGGTTGGTGTACCGCTTGGCGATGGAGACCACCAGGCGGAGGTTGGCCTCGATGAGTTGCTTTTTGGCGGCGTCAGCTTCCTGCTGACCTTCGTCAATCTTCTTGAGGGTCTGGCGCAACTGGAAGGCGCTGGCGCCGTATTCCTCTTCCAGTTGCCGCAGGCGGGAAGTATGGAGCTTCAGCTCCTTGCGCAACTCGCGCACCGGAGCATCCGGCTCTTCCAGCTTGCGCTGGATGCGCGCGATCTCCTGTTCGGGAACGCGCAGTGTCTCCACCGCGTTGCGCACCGCTTCGCACAGGCGACGCTCCACCAGCGGATCGAAGGGCAAGGCGCGAACCTTGCGCGACATCATCACGGCGCAGCGCGCCAGCTCGCGGCGAAGCGCGCGATGCTGCTTGGGTTTGGTGCTCTGCGGCACCGCCACCAGCCTGCGGCTCAGTTGCTGCACCTTCTGGAACAGCGGGCGGATCTCCTCGACCGCCTCGAGGAATTCCTGCTTGTGCTTTTCCTGCGTTTGCTCGTTGGCCAGGTCCGGAATCGCGAGCACCTCCCGGATGGGCAGCTCGCCGGAGGCCACCTGCTCGGCCAGACGGAAAATCTCCTGGATCACGACAGGGCAGCGCGACAGGGCCTTGCGGACTTTGTTCTGCCCGCGCTCGATGCGACGCGCCAGCTCGATCTCCCCTTCCCGCGTCAACAGGGGGACCGATCCCATCTCGCGCAGGTACATGCGCACCGGGTCGCTGGTCTTGTCGTCCTCCTCGGGACTCAAGTCCAGCTCGCCCAGCTCCTCTTCTTCGGGCAGCTTATCCAGCTTGGGTTCTTCGAGGATTTCGACCCCTGCCGTGTCCAACTGGGCCAGCAGCTCCTCGAGCTCGGGACCGCCGGCTACATCATCAGGCAGAAGCTCGTTGACCTCGTCGTACAACACGTACCCCTTCTCCCTGCCGGACTCCACGAGTTCTTTGAAGCGCCCGTCCCTGTCGTCGAGTGTCACGGGAACCCCTCCGCCAACCCGGCAGAAACGTCCAAGCTATTGTACAACAGCCGCGCGAGCCTTCATGTTCAGCTCCTGTCCAGCCGCGTCAGCTCTTCGGTGAGCCGCAGCGCTTCGTCCACGTTGCCCGCCCGCTCGGCCTCCTTGATCCGCGCGCGCAGCCGGCTCCGCTCCGCCTCCCGCTCAGCCGCGCGCAAAGCCTCCAGACAAGCCCACGCCTGCTCCAGCGCCTGCGACTCCTCAAACAGCTCATCGGACAAAACCAGCGAGGCGAGCAGCTCCCGATCATTGTCCTCCAGGCGCCCTTCCAGAGCTGCGTAACTCACGGGTCCGCCGGAATCCTCCAGCGCGATCAGCGTCCGCAGGATTCGTCGCGTCGCCAGCCGGTCCAGCGACAAGGACTTCAACTCCGGCGCGACCTGGCGTCTTGCCTCATCACTGGCCAGCAGGCAGTTCAACAGGATCCGCTCCACGGGCGGGACGCTCCGCGCCGCCGGCGTCTCGATGGGGCGCCGTTCGGCAGCGGCGCGCCGGAAGTGTTCGAGCACGAGTCCCGCTTCGATGCCCAGATACGCAGCCAGCTCGCTGGCCACGGCCGCCCTTTCCAGCTTGTCCTGCAAACGTTGCACGGAAGGCAGCAGGAAGCGCAGAGCGGCCAGTCGCCCCTCCGTGGTCCGAAGATCCCAGCGTTCGCGCGCACGATCCGCGAGCCAGTGATAATAGCCCGGAGCGTTCTCGAGCAACGCCTGATAGGCTTCCGCACCGCGCTTTCGCACGTACTCGTCCGGGTCCAGCCCCTCCTCCAGCGCCAGAATGCGCACGCGCAGGCCTTCCGCCAGCAGCACCTGAATCGAGCGCTCCGTGGCGCTGGCGCCGGCCGCATCGGGATCGAAGTTGACCACGATGTTTTCGGAATGGCGTCGCAAGGTTCGCACCTGCTGCTCGGTCAACGCCGTCCCGCAACTGGCTACCACGTTGCGCACTCCTGCCCGCCACAGGCCGATCACGTCCATGTAACCCTCCACCAGCACCGCCTGGTCCTGCTTGCGGATGGCGTCCCGCGCACGATGCAGGTTGTACAACAAGGCGCTCTTGCGATAGATCGGCGTTTCCGGCGAGTTCAGGTACTTGGGCTCATCACCTTCCTGGAGCGCGCGTCCTGCGAAGGCCACGATCTTGCCCGATTCATTGTGGATGGGAAAAATCAACCTGCCGCGAAAGCGATCGAAAAAGCCTCCCTCGGGGCGCTTCAGCACCAGGCCGCTGGCTTCCATTTCCTCCGGACTGAAACCCTCCTGCGCGAGCAGGCGGGCCAGCGTGGTTCCGCCCGGATCCGCATAGCCCAGGCCGAACTCATCCCGCAGCGCCCCGTCCACGCCGCGCTTGTCCAGATACGCGCGCGCCTGCGCCCCCGCCGATGAATGCAGCGCGCTACGGTAAGCCTCGGCCGCCAGCTCATGCATGCGATAGATGGCAGCCCGCAGCCTGGTTTCCGCATCGGTATATTCGCGCCTGGGCAGCGGAATGCCATGCCGCTCGGCCAGCAGCTTCACCGCCTCCCAGAACGTCATCCGCTCGATTTCCATGACGAAGCGGATCACGTCCCCGCCCATGCCGCAACCGAAACACTTGAAGAACTGATGGGCGCCATGCACGGAAAACGACGGCGTCTTTTCGCTGTGGAAGGGGCACAAGCCGACCCAGCGCTGGCTGGAGCCGCTGCGCTTCAGCCGCACGTACTGGCCGACCACGGAGACAATGTCCACCGAGGATTTCAGTTGCTCGATGAAGTCCACGGCGCCTGTTGTCTATTATCGCGATGGCGCAAGCACACGAGCGGTTCAGAACCGCGAGCGACAATGCTCCTCAGTCCAGTTCGAGCAACGCCCAGCCGGGTAACGTTGCCGGCTGGTTCTCCAGAAAGACGATCCGGCGCGTTTTGGGGAAAGGCAGGGCCGGATTCAAAACACGCGCGTAAAGCGCGGATTGGGACAGCGCGCGGCGGTATGCCTCGGCATCGGTCTCGAGGAACCCGCTCTTGGCCAGCAGGCCGCTCCCCCAGCCGATGGACAACACGCAGCTTCGGCGCCCGTTGGAAGGCAGGAAGGCTGCAATGCGGTCCAGATCGCGCGCCAGCAGCGACAATCCCGCCATGCGCGCATATTGGCGGTGAACTTCGAGCAGGCGAGCCGCGTACTCATTGGCCGCTTGCAGAATGGCCGCAGTGTCCAGCGGCTGCTTCCATCCCAGTGCCTCCCAGACGCCTGGCTGAGTCAGGTAGGTGTTCTCATGCCATTCGCCCTCGAAGACGGTGCCGGGCGCCGCCATTTCCGCAAACAGAGGCGTGCTCTCTTCCACACGGCGGGCATCCACAGCGCCACGCGGCGCCTGTTTCCAGCCCAGCTCGAACTGTCCGCCGCCGCGGGGCTGTAACGTGGCCACGCGCAGGAGGTAGATCCTGAGCGCGGAAGTTGGCACAGGTTTGGAATCGGAAAAGCGAACCAGCCGCATCACGCTGGTTCCCGAACTGCCCAAGGCTTCCTGCTCGAGGACCTCGCCCGGGCGGCGCGCCAGTCGCTCAGACTCCAGAGTTTCCAGGCGGGCGGGCATGCTGTCCTTCCACATCGCGAACAGCACGCCTGTGCGGAGCGCGCCTTTCAGCGCGCTTCCCGGCAAATAGGGCCCGTCAGGACCGGAGACGAAGACGGGGATTTGCAAGCTCTCGCCTTTGGCCCGCTCCCAGTAGGTTGCCGCGGTAGGGTGCTCAAACGGGATTCGGCGATCGGCAAAGTTCTGGGCAAAACCGCCCCAGGAAGCAAAGTCGAGCTTCTCGGCACGCTTGAGCTGCGCCAGATAACCTTCGAGCCTGGGTCCCTTGGCCAGCAACCGAAAGATGCGGCGCTGATCCAGCACATTGACCTGGTTCCGCCACACCATGTAGTCCACGGGCGACAACTTCTGCCCGTTGCCTACCAGCACGGGACTCAGACACGTCAACCGATATCTCATGCCACCGTCCCCGTTCGCTCGGCCGGAGGCCGATCCGTCGAGATCGCGCCAATGCGGAGCGCGAGCGGCACGCCGTACCGCAACACGGGATGCGCAAAGCCGTCCGGGGCTACATTGCGCGCGGTCCCGCGCAACGGACCGTTCGCGCAAAGCACCGAGCCTTCCGTCACCATCCGCAACAGCTTCTTCGGCAGGCCCCAACCTTGCGGGCTTTCCACGCGTCCGCCCCGCGTGATCAACTGATAGCGCGAGCGAGGCCAATCCACCGCGTCATCGGCGGCAGGATTGAAGAGAGAAAGCAGCCACCAGGCGCCCGGCCCTTCGGACTCGGTCGTCAGCACGGGCGCGGTCAGAAGCGTGTCCGGCCACTCAATCTCGATGAACTCCGGCGGCAGCGAATGCCCCCAGCCCTGCGCTCTTTCGCCCCCGAGGCCCGTATCCGCCAGCAGTTGAAGAGCGCCCCGCAGACGCGGTCCCCATTCCGCGCAAGCCTGCTCATCGGCGAAAACCGCAAGCCCCCAGAAGCCTCCGCCCTCGGAGAACTCCAGGAAGCCGGTTTCGTAAGGCAGGATGGAAC
>Ga0080004_1099939_pt1 | contig 66306 bp, 77 predicted proteins | sample WasSprMetagenome_FD_69207 | JGI IMG/M metagenome (GOLD analysis project Ga0080004, IMG submission 69207) | Sulfidic aquatic microbial communities from Washburn Spring, Yellowstone National Park, USA - WS (SPADES assembly) (version 2) | ecosystem: Environmental > Aquatic > Thermal springs > Hot...
ACGGGGCTGAGCTACGGCGGCCCTAGAATATAATCTAGAGCCTGAAGAGACTTATAAACCTCGGCTCGTGAACAGGCTAGAGGCTTAGTCCGGGATTGAAGCCCCTGGGGAGGTGTAAACCTAAACCCTTCCGGCTCGTTAAAACCTTTAACCTTCATGGCGGAGAAGAGGTCGGAGCCCTAAAACAGGCTGAAAAATCCCTATCCTTAAGGAGGGTTTTCGATCTCTAAGACAGCTTTTTTAATCACGTTCAGCTTTTTCAAGGCGATCTCGTAGGCTTCAAGCGGAGATCCCGATTTTGTCGCGAGGCCGCCGAAGCCGCAATCAGCGGAGACAAGGTCTACTCTCCCCTTTGTCTTCTCAATCAACGTCTGGAGAAGCCTCTTCACCTTGTTTAAGTCCTCGACAAAAGGGTTTTTACTGCTAGCGACGCCTGGGGCTAGAAGCTTGTTTGCCGAAGAGAGCTTTTCAGGGTCAATAACATTGATGTTTTCGGGTGAGTCGTGGAACTCGAAATTAAGTATTTGGAGCGAGGGTGACTCGGCAAGAATGTTGAATAGCTTCCGGCTAATCCTCCCGCACACGTGTATCCCATGTAGGCCGCCTATATTTGTGAAAACTGTTTCCAGGACTGCTTCCACATCTTTCTCGCTCCAATTAAATAAAAGCCTCCTAGAGCCTACTAGGACGCCGAGGATAGGCTCGTCTATGAACAAGTAATTGTAGGCGAGCCTCTCCATGTACTTCAGTACACTGTTGACGTATTTGGCCATCGACTTGACGAACACCACATCTGTGAGCCCAGTTGCCTCTAGGCCGCCCCCCTCTCTCAGATATATTTTGCTGGATAGAGTGAAAGGCCCTGTCACAGGAGCCCTCAGCCACTTAAAGCCGAGTGTCTTCGCATAGTCTGAGAAAAACTCGGCTTCAGCTATATTGCCCTCAAAGAAGAAATCTACGTTGGTGGGCCAGGTCGTAATATGATACTCCCCATTCTTGGCGGATACAAGATTTCTCTTTACCAGGGGCTCCATGTAGATGTCGACGAAATTCCTTAACTGGGGGTACGGTGGTACGTCCAGGCCTATTTCACGTAGGTCTAAGGCGACACGCCTCACGTTCTCCATGGTATACTCTAGTGGGAAGCTACCCACGTGGCTCGTCTTCATTAAAACACCCCTTAATGCTTAATAGATATTTCTCAAGTGGTGTAATTAACAATATGGTTCACGGCTAACGGGGAAGCTTGTTGGCTGTTGAGAAAGCGAGGATATGCCTTGTAAACCTTGAAAGGAACTGCGTCCTGGAGAGCGTGAAAGCGGCTATAGAATCCGGCGTGCCCGCCACCGAGATAGTGCTTGGATCACTGAGTAAAGCTATGGAGGAGATCGGGAGACTATACGAAAACGGCGACTATTTCATAGCTGAGCTCATAGAAGCGGCCAGCATCTTCAAGGAGGCGATGAAGATACTTGAACCAAGGTTGAAAGAGGAGGCTTCACGCTTGAAGACAACACGGAGAGCTAGAATCGTGATCGGGACGGTTAAAGGGGATGTCCACGATATAGGTAAGACGCTAGTAGCCATAATGTTGCAGGCCGCGGGGCACGAGGTAATAGACCTAGGTGTAGATGTCCCGGCTGAGAGATTCGTGGAGGCCGTTGAGAAATACCACCCGGATATAGTTGGCATGAGCGCTTTGCTGACTACGACAGCTAGGTATATGAAGACTGTGATAGAAGAGCTGGAGAGAAAGGGGTTGAGGAGGAGCTTAAAAATAATAATAGGAGGGGCGGCGACCACACTGGAATTCGCTCGCGAGATCGGGGCGGATGGGTGGGCCCCCAACGCTATAGAAGCCGTTAAACTAGTCGAGAGCTTAATGGGTATCCGGGATGAGTGAAGTAAAAGTATTAGTTGGAGACAGGCTCGTCCTCACAGCTCGCGTAGGCGAGAACCTCGGGGCCCTGCTGGCCAGGCACAATCTTATATCACTGCCGTGCGGCGGGGAAGGCATCTGTGGGCTCTGCAGAGTTAAAATTAGGGAAGGCCCTGTAACACCCCCCACCAAGTACGAGAGGCTTCTAGGCTACACTGGTTCATTGAGGCTGGCATGCCAAACCACGATTCTAGGTGATTTAAGAGTAGAGCTCTCACCAGGGTTACCCAAGCCTGTTAAGTTGAGCACGCTAATAGTTGACCCGAGGAGGATCAACCCTTTAATCAGCGCTCAAGGCGGGGGCGTCCAGGAGTTGTTTGGCCACAAAATCAATGTCGGCGAGGACGCGAGGATACTACTGGTAGATTTAGGCACGACTAAAATCGCTTACCAAGTTGTAACCCCGGGGGGCGACGTCTTGTATGAGGACAGCGTGTTCACGCCTCTATCGGACTTCGGCCTCGACATCATATCCAGGTTAGCGAGGGCCCTCGAAGACAAGCGGGCTAGGGATGAAATATACTCCAGGCTTAGGTCAGTAGTCTATGAGATATCGGCCAACCACTCAACCCACTTGATCCTGCTCGCCGGCAACAGCGTAATGGAGTCCTTCTTTTTCAACCTAGACTTGAAGGGGTTGGCTGAATACCCGTTTAAGCCTGCCACAAACGAGGTAGTCGTCGACAAGGTGGGGGACAGACTTGCTATAGGGGCGCCAATGATAGCTGGGTTCCTCGGCGGGGACGCATATGCTGATCTAATAGCCTCGTTTCAACTGAATATAGACAAACCGTATCTACTCATAGACTTGGGCACAAACACGGAAATCTTCCTCGTAAAAGACGAGGAGGTGTACGCGACTACTACACCCAGTGGACCAGCGTTCGAGACAGGTATTTCAAGAGGCTCGACGGTATTCCAGGGCGGCGTCTACAGAGCTAGGATGACAGGGGTAAAGGATGAGAAACCAGTTTTCCAGTACAGCTACTTTGTAGCCCCAACCGGTATATTGGGCCCGGCTCTCATCTCCATACTCGCGGACTTGAGGAGAGGGGGTTTCATCGACGAGGGAGGGAGGATTGTTAGAGGATACAAGACTCTCAACGGCATGAAGATCCTGTATATAGACGAGTCTAGAGACCTCTACATTTCACAGGTTGATGTCAGGAATATTCAAAAAGCCATCGCCGCCGTTAAATCGGGTGTTAGAATCCTCATGAGGGAGGCCGGTGTCTCGAAAGATTCCTTGAAAGGGCTGATCATAGCCGGCAACTTTGGTGTAAACCTTGATGTAGAGGATGCTATGACCCTGGGCTTGATCCCTAGCGTCGAGAAAGACATTGTAGTAGCTACGGGGAACCTTGTCCTCCCCGGGCTAAGAGTAGCCATCCTAGATAGGGAGTACCTGTTGAACTCCAAGACGATATTGGAGGAGATAAAGACGGTGGAGCTTCCCAAGACACCCGGCTACATGGATATATGGGTCGACAGCCTCCGCCTCACCCCTTTGTGAACAACTGCTGGAGCTCCCTCAATAGGGTCTTATACGGGTGCTTACCCTCGATTCTCACACCTGCCCTCCTCAACCCGTAGCCGAGGAGGCTGTCTATTGTTGAGACAACCGGTGCAACGTACTTCACCCTGGAGATAGGGCCGTACATTATATAATCAGCCCCCATCATCCTGAGGAAGGCGGCCGACCCCCCGTGGACACCGACCATGGCTTCTACCCCAACCTTCTCCTTGGTAACATTGCCTAAAGCATTGGCTGGTGCGCTACCGACAGGTAGTTTAAGCTCTGTTTTAACCATGTATATGGCTTCACCGCTCAGGTATATCGAGGAGGGGTCTAGCACTACTGTATCCACCATGATGTTTCTTACCCCGAGCCCCTTCACCCCTTCGAGTAGTTTCCTCACTATCGTCATCCTTGCGGCAGGCTCAATAGAGGTGTAGGGGTCTTTCGGGTCGAAGGCCATTAACACAGCTGACTCGATCCCGCTCTCTCTCAGCGCCTCAACCTCTTCGGGAGGGCTGTCCACGAATAAACCGTTCGCTATAGAGTATTTTGTTAAACCAAGCTCGGAGGCTTTAAGATACGTTCTGGCCCTAATGCCGGGGTCAGGTGAGTCGAGGAAGACGGGTATGCTGAACTCGCCTATGAAACTCAGTATTTCTTCAATGAGATTTTCCGATGGGAAAATCACGTCCAAGGCTAGCACCAACCCGTACTTGTCGCACTGGCTCAGAGCCTCCTCTATTTTTTGCTTAGCAACTGTCTTATCAATGCCACTGCTTGATAGGATCTTATCACCTAGGTAGAAAATAGATCCAACTAACCATGTGGGGCATTCGCCTAGGACTCCGCCGATGCAATAGTTTCCTATACGATATTTAGCTGATTCTAGTTTGATCGTCTCCACCACCTCTCAGAGACTAGTAAACCCCACCGATTTTCATTGATTCGAGAATCTAATCTATTTATTTAAACCATCTCCTCTAATATAGATGACAATTAAGCTGGAGGCTGTACCCTCAGGTGTGTTGGAGTGGAGTTTATAATTGAATTGCCTGCTTTCTCGAGGAAAACCATCGATAAATTAGCGGAGAAATTAAAAGATAGGAGCTTCGATGTGTTTGTGCCGGAAAACCCGGCTGGGAGACCAGCATTACTTGCGGCAGTCACCGGCACCTATCTTCGAACTAAGTATGAGCTAGGCGTATACGTCAGCCTGAGACTCCTCGATGTCAACTTGCTCCACGCCTACTCGGCTGTAGTGACGGCTAGGGAGTTCGGGATTAAAGGCGTGACGATTTTGAAAGGCGATAAACCGGCTTTTGGCGAAAACCTGAAAGCAGACTCTGAGGAGACGCTTACGTTCCTGAAGAGCAAAATAGAGGGTGTGAACCTCGGATTAGTAGTTAGCCTGCGTTACCCCGTCGAGGAGATATCCCGGAGGCTGATGAAACGCCCCGATTACATCATGGTAATCCACTACGGTTCGAAAACTGCGGATAAGCTAGAGCAGGTAGCACAGATAGCGAGGAGGATAGGGGTGAAAGTATACCCATTCGTGCTGATAGGCTACGAGAAGAGCAGGGAAGTGTTCACGCAATTAAACCAACCCTTTATCGAGCCATTGGAGTTAAAGGAAAAATGCGCCTGGTTGAGCAGTCGTGTTGACGGGATAGTCTTTTCCTCTCCTCTCGACCTCCAGAGAGCGATAGACGACGTGTATAAACTCTGTAGTTAGCCGCCAGACACTTCTGGGAGTAATATCACTTCATCCTCATCACTCAGCTCAACGTTTCTTCCGGGATTGACGGCAAGACCGTTAACCAGAACTACGATGCCTCCCCTTCTCTCTAACTCTTTCAACTCACTGTGTTTACTCGCTAGGATTTCAAGTAGCTCGCTTAAGGTCTTGGATTCAACATGTTCTTCTCCAATTCCTATTCTATCTCTGAGCCACAAAAGGTATTTGACCCTAGCCACTACCCACCCTCTTTAGACTTCTCCTCTTCCACTCTTTTCTCGAACAGCTGTTTCAACTCTTCATCGCTCATACTACTGAAAGGCTCGGCTAAGACCCCTCGGGCCTCCCTGTTTTTCAAAAAGTAGTATACGGAATAGCTACACACCGGCTCTATCACCAACCCTCTCTCTTTTGCCATGTTAATAGCGTACTCCATCAGCCTCCCAGCTATCCCCCTACCTCTATATTGCGGTGGAGTGTAGGTTTCAAGTATTTTCATAATATTTCCTTCAACCTTGTACTTGATAAAAGCCTTCGTGTTATCTGGTAGAGTCGTGTAAATGATAGTGCTTGTATGTTTAATCTCCTCCACTCAGAGCACCCTGGAAACATGGATCTAAAATCCAGTAATAAACTTAAGAGCTGGATAAACATGTAGCTGGAAAACTTTTCCATTGCGGATAGTGAAATTTTTATTTGTGACCACGATGATCAGATAGAAGGTTGAAGTTATGAGATGGCTCGTTCTCGTAGCACTAATTTTAACCATGCTACCCCAGGTGAATGTTTCAGGAGAAAGGTCTGAGCCATTGACCACAACTGTCTATTACACCGGGCTTCTAGAGGTATATGAGAGCGGGGGGTATCTACCCGAGGCTCTTATCAGAGAGGGGGTCAGCTCGCTCTATTTAAGGGTCACGTACGTTGTTAAGGTTGATTTGAAGATCTGGGTTGCCCAGGGTATGCTGGTTTACACTGCTATCATAGATAGACGGATAGACTCGATATCTTCCTCGCCGGCAGGCTATCTCGCCAATGCCACAATGTTAGAAGATAATTTTACTTACACTTCCATTAATATTTTCAGCCCACCCATTGTTCTGCTATACACGAGTGACTTCAACTGGAGTGGAATAGACTGGACTGGATACAAGGAGAACATTGTTTTATTCGACGTTGATTTGATTCACGTGAGTTATAAACGAGTTGAAAGCATTGAGAATACCAATTACATGCTAATCAAAGACCTATACTATGACCCAGTCGCCAGGCTGCCTCTCTTCTATTCCTACATGGAATCTCGCCAGTCGACCAACGGAAGCTTAATGGTCAGGGTTAGCTTAAACGGGCTATACTCTTCTCTAAACCTAACGGGTATTATTGATCGAAGCGTTGTTACGCTAACCACAGGGAATGAGTCTACAGCTCTAATAAGAGTTGCCAAGTTCAAGAACTCGGGTTTCACTCTACTCCAGGTAAACGATACCTGTATCAAGCTTGTCTTCGGAAACATCACACCTCTCTTCATATCCGTGGAGACACCAACTTGGGTGAAATTCCAATCTAACGTAGTCTTCACTAGATTACCCGATAGTATTTCATCCTACCATATATATGAGGGTTTTGCTCCGGGTGAACTAATTCTAAACTTCAATACCAGCGTAGACATGGTGAACAAGAGTTCAATTACACCTATCCAATGGGGTCTAGGCTACTCTATGACAGTTAACTTAGGCGACGTCATCTTCGCTCTTTTCCTCCTCTCTATCCTCGTCTACGCCATCTATGTTTTCGCTAGAAAGGTTGCCGCGGTCGTTTGACTGCCCCTTTAACGCGCCTTTAAGATTCTTGTAGTAGACAGATAAGGGGTTGTCGCCTGGGCATTTGTCAGTGATAGGGCATATTCCGAGAGACTTTAACTTATCGCAACTATAGGGTAGATATTTCTTTTTCCCTCCCCTAAGCCCTGCAAGGTGTTCAACTTGGTATCTCGTGATCCTCTCGTTGAAGTCAGGCGCGTTCCTGAACAACTCCACGACCGAATCTATGTCCACACCTATATTAATGAGAAAAGTAGCTAACAAGAACCTTTCGGGATGGGAAATGTTCTCGCCCGACCTAAGTCTTTCAACCACCCTCATCACGCAGGGCGGGAAAGCCCCCTCTCTTACTTCTTTTGGATGCTCCTCGAGACTCTGTCCGCCCACTCTCAGCCCTAGTTCCTCGAGGATCCTTCTGCTCTCATTGAGCAGACCGCTGTCAATTCCAACTGGTTCAATCGAGTCAAATGACTTCAGAATGTACTGGTAGACCGCCTCTTCAAGAACTCTTATGAAGGTATCCCGGTCTAGGAAGACCCTTCCTTTATCCAGTATATTACTCGATATGTGATACTTTTTGTCTTGTATGAGTCTTTGAGACACCACGCTTAAATAAGATTTAACACCCATGGAGAAAGAAAGCGTGTTGTAGACTACCACGCCTTTTTTCACTGAGACAGGAATTTTGATAGGGCTTTTTTCTAATTCGACATCTAATCCAAGCTTTCTGCCCAACCCTGCTAGAATTTTCTCATCTAACCCGTTGAAAACATCTCTTGCCCTCTTAGAGTAAGCAACCGATATCCTGGTGTAGAGTCTCCTCTCGGCTAGGCTTTTCGCGATCATTATCAGGGCGTAGTAGGAGGCTACCTCGTATTCGAGCGGTAGCTCGGGGTCTCCTGGCACGCCTTCGGACAATATCTTCCGTAGGTTGTTCAGGGATCTCAAACGTATAGGGGACTCGCTTGAGGATATGACCTGCTCTAATGGTGCCCCTTTCAGAAACTCCCTTACCTCCTCTATGGTGAAAAGGAATGGTAATAGCCTGTAATCTAAAACCTGTCTTTTAGACATAACTCGCCCGACCTTTCAACTAAGGTTCAGCGCTTTGGCCCCACATCACAGTTCAGAAAGACCTCAAGTGAGGTCCCCTAACATCATCCCTATCTTAATCATGTGAGAAGGGATTTAAAGGTTGGAGGGTGTAGCAAGAAACTATAGTGCTTCCAAGGCTTGAAGAGACCCTGTTGTCCCTTAGTTGACTTCGAAGATTATTTCCTCACGGCCAGGAAGTCTTGTCCCCCTGTACACGGTGAACCTCAATCCCCTCCCGTAGAGTATCACTTCGTAGGGCACGTTCAACACGGCATTTACAATTCGGGCGTTTTCGGGGAAAAGCCAGTAGACAGTGTAGTCGTATTCAGATGTCTCCTGCTCGTACTCATTTACATACGTGTTTAAACCTTTCTTCAAAACCCCTTTGAAGTAAATATTGAATATTATGTAAGCGATGTTATCGAGGCCGGCTACACCTATGTCTACTCGACCTAGGATGGGGTAAACTCTCTCGTTGTTGATGTAGATCTTCTCCTCGTCGAGGAAGTACTGCATGTTCCTGCTGAGCATCTCTATCTCCCGGGCGTATTTGGATCGGTCTCTCATTATCCTCTTATAGTACGCTTCTGGATCCGAGTACAGGAATACAATTGTCTCGTCGACCAAGCCGCTTTCTCTAACGTTAAAGAACCCGTAGCCGTAAATAGGCTTGAGCTCGCTCATCTCTTCTTTAAACCTCTGTAGAATTTAAGGCCCTTCTCAGTTAGCTTCAACACATTGTATTTACCCACTCTTTCAACCTCTATGTATCCCTCCTCCAACAGCCTCCTCACTCTCCTACTAATACTCGACTTAGGTCTCTTGGTGGCCGTGACTATATCGCTCTGCCTCAAACCTTTCTCCCCAGCGTCGCCAAGGGCTAGGACTATTTCTTTAACGATCTCGTCCTCTTCGAGACTTCTAGGCGGGAGCGTCTCAACAACCACTCTCTCCCTCCTCTTCAACAATAGAAGTATCGCTACAGCGAGCCCGGCTACTACGATCACCGAAATTAACCAAACAGCCGTGTATGTATTTACGAAGCCTCCGCCGCCTGAACCCGTTGGTTGAGGTGTTACTTGACCATTCGAAACCATTAATATCACATGGTACAGTCCTGGCGAGGAGAACGATATCACGGTGGTGTTAGAAGTGTAGGATACCGCCGGGTTGCCCGATGGCGAGTCGAATCTCCTGGCTATCACCTTGTATATCCCAGGGATCGTGACGATCGATGTAAACGAGACGTTGCGGAACATGGTGAAATCTAGTACACCCTCGTAGGAGCCTGGTGTCAGCTCTTGAAACAAATTGTTTACCAGCAGGTATATTGTTACTGCTGTAGAGGAATTCACCACAAAATCAATTACACCAGTTGAAGAGTTGAAAAACGGGGGGACAATCACAACGTTCGGGTTCGCGAATGTAGCGTTGATTAGAGTCGCGTTACACCCGTATAATGGGTTGATCAGTTGAATGGAAAATTCCGTAATCCCATTCGCGCTGAGTTCAAATGAAATGCTTTCATAGCCAGTGCGAGATAGTGGATCATACATTATGTAGTAGGCTACATGGTCTATCGTATTTGAAGGAGATAGGCTGTGTGCTAGAGCTGGGAGCAACACAAATATTAAGGCAAATACTCTCAGCTTTCTACATCTTTTCATGAACATCAGCATCACTGTTAGCTTAATATAAAAATATTCACATTGGATTTAAGCTCTTTTTCTGACGAGAAGTAGAATTATAACCGCACCTACTAACAAGACGGCTACTATCGTTATCAGGAGGTTTACCGGCGGTGTGGATATTTGAATCCCGGGTGATTGAACTGTACCTGGAACTTGGGTTGTACTCGTCGTGTTCTGTGGGGTGGTGGCTCCCAATGATATAGTACTTGTCGTCGATGATGTTGTAGGGGTAGCAGTTGTTACCGGTAGAGTGGATGGGGTGTACAAGGTAAGCGTCATTATTAGAGATCCCTTACCCTCAACGTGTATTTTCGTTATGTTGCTTGAGAAATCTAGGGTTGTTGAACACTTGAGACCAATACAGCTAGCATTGTATAAACCGGGGATATTGATATCAATGGATACCGCTCCAGGGATCGACGTTGTGTCAAGGGTCATATAGTAGCTTCCGGGCACAAGCATTGTCATCAGGTCACCAGCTAAGTATGTTATTACGACACCGGATGTGTTGTTTAAGAGTGTTGAAAGCGTATTTGACTGGTTATCATAGTAGTATAGTAGCGGTACTCCCTCGAGGCTTGTTACATTTAAGATAGTCATATTACTTCCAGGTATGAGTGTGACGGTGAGGTTGACAGGTGTGGTAGCAGGCTGTTCGAAATAGATATTGTATACAACTATACCGCTCTTTGCCAGTGGGTCATATGTGATTTGTATATTGGTTGACGAGACTTGTTGTGATTCCACAGAAATAGTGCTGGCAAGTAATATGGTGGCTAGAAGGATTAGCAGAGGGATGTAGAACCTCATTCTTTACACCTCTTGAAAGCTAAAAATGTGGGATGGAGTTTTAAAAAAAGTTTTTATATAGGGCCTAGATTTAAGCCTCGTTTTCTAACTCATGTTCTACTTCAACTTGGCTTCCAACTTCAATACTGACGTGTTGTATCTTACCCTTTAAGCTCATTCTGAAGTCGAATTTACCGTTCGTTATGTTGCCTAAATAGTTTGAGAGTTCGTTTAGTATTTGGCTTAGAGTCTTATTCTGGCTTAGCCCGTTGAGGATTATTTGTCTAATAGCTTCTCTAAACTCACCCTCGCTCCTGAACTTCATGGAGATAGCGACTCTAGCTATGTCGCTCCCGTTGACAGTTTTCAACGTCAAGTTCTCTAGAAGAGACTTAATGTAGTCATTGGCAAGCTCCTTGGCTTTAATGCTCCACATTAAGGCGACTTCCCTGACATACTCTACTACCTCACCTGTCTCATTTACCTCGCCCTTCTCAATCTTGGTGATAACAGTCTCTTTCAAACCCCGGGGGAGTTTCTCGAATACTTTGACTAGTGTTTCCCTACCTATCTTCTCATGGAAGAAGAACACCCCGATATCGTGTCTAGCAGGTAGCTGCAAGTCCTGGATGAAGATGTGGGTCACCAAAAGACCGTAGGCCTTCACGTAGGTATGGTACCCACTCATGGCGAGCCTGAAGGCTAGCGTGATATTGCCTGCCGATAGGTTTGATTCCGCATTCGCTATGAGCTTGTCGCCAATTGCCGTAATGTTGTTTAGTGAGGATGGAATTGTTAAATTCCTTGCCTCAGCTATTGAGACAGCGTTTAGTAGAATGGACTTCAGTTCCTGGGCTAGATTGATTACTGCACTGGTTATATCGCCTGACGTGGCGTTAGCGTTGAAGAGGCTATCTATAGTCTTCCCCACCACCGGATACGCTAGTGGCACAGCGTGGCTGTAGTGGATGGCTGCGACTACGGCCATAACAGCAGCTCTTCTAGTCATAATCGAGTTGCTTAGGTTGAGGGCCTCATCGAGGAACTTGTCACCCAGGTTTAGAGTCACGTTTGCGGCCGTCACATTGTGTGATATCTCCCATTGGAAGAGCGGGTAAGTGACGTTCCTGACATCGTAGGCAAGCTTCAACGCGTTTTCGAAGGTTAAGTTGAATGCTGGCCTCACAGCGACTGTATTGTTGGCTATATCGACCTCCTCCTCGGATTCAGCGTTTGTAGCGACGTCCTGCACTCCTTTACTGGCTAACGAGATCGCAGAGAGGCTTACTACTAGTCCCGCCACGATCAGTAAGGCGGCTAGGGTTGACAGCCAGGCTTTCACACCACTCGCCTGGGCTCTACTTTAGCAGACCGTTTTAAATAACCCCTACGCCCAAAAGTTAATTGGGACAGTTCCACTCCACTGGAACGGTTGGTTGAATTGACATGGGATTACGACGAGCTCTATAGTTGCCCATACACTCTCCTCCTAGACGAGATCTCGATTTCAGGGAGCAGAGCCTACGTTGTACTGCCGGCACTTAACTATAGGATAAGCATTCTAAGGCGTGGTAATGTGTTTAGAGAGGTGTCGAACATACCAGGAAACCTCGATGCCACGCATGTTGTAGAAGCTTGTAGAGCTATATCACGTGGGATGGAGCCGCGGAGGCTGGAGGAGTCTTTGCTCAGGGCTATAGCACACTCCTTCTTCTACGGTGGTTTCACCATAATAGTTGACACGGTTGAAGGAGAGACAATCCCGTTTATGCTTGAAATGGTTTCGCCAACCCTACACCTATACTACAGGTCGGGTGGATGTAGGAGTCCAGGCTTGGAGACTTGGGTTAGATTCGGGGTCTTCTTGAGGTCGAAGACTGGTAGCCTTATACAAGGGTTGTGCGGTGGTGAGATCGAGTGTGATAACGGCGTCTACAAGGTTTGCGGTTCAATGGGTGAGATAGTAGTCTCGTACAAACAAATCAATATTCCAGGCTATTTTAGAATAGTGGTCGACAACACGCCTATGCGTCACGTGGTTAAAATCCCGGGTTAGAATAGTCTCTAATACAGTGTGCGGCCTTGAGAAGATTCCTTAAAATTGTGAACGCGGAGCAAGCTAGGGAGATGGATGAGAAGGCTTCCAGGGAGTATGGTGTAAACCCCGAGCTTCTAATGGAGGACGCTGGTTCAGCTGTTTACGAGGTTGCTAGGAGAGAGTTCGGTCTCAATAAAAACTACCTGGTGGTTGCTGGAACCGGGAACAATGGAGGGGATGCACTAGTCGCGGCTAGGAGACTTTATTCCGCTGGGGCAAAAGTGGGTGTTGTCGTCGTCGGCGAACTGGCGAAGGCCACACCACTCGCGGCGAGAAACCTGGAGTTGCTGAAGAACATGGGGGTGAGCATAAGCAATGTTGTCGACGAAGCATCTACCCGCGTATTGGAGGATCTGATCCACACCGTGGATGTCCTGATAGTCGGGCTCTTCGGGATAGGTTTGAGAGGGGAGATCAAGGACTACCGGAGGAGGGTTGTGGAGCTGATCAATAGCTCTGGGAAACCTGTTGTAAGCGTGGACATAGCCTCGGGGATCAACCCCGACAACGGGCGTATCGAGGGTGTCGCTGTCAGGAGTAGTGTGACAGTGACATTTGGGCTACCCAAGTACGGGAATATCCTTTACCCGGGGGCATACTACTGCGGGAAGCTATATGTCTCGAGGCTCTCCTACCCGCCTAGCCTACTCGACTCCAATGATATTAGGGTGGAGCTTAATTACCCGCTACAACTCCCTGAGAGAGTTAAGTGGGGTCACAAAGGGGTTTTCGGCAAATACCTGCTGATAGCTGGGTCTAGATACTACTACGGGGCACCCTATTATGCATCCCAATCCTTCCTAGTCGTCGGAGGCGGATACGCACGGCTAGCAGCCCCCAAGTCGATTATTCCCGCTCTAGCGAGCAAGTCGAGCGAGGTGGTGTACATTCCGATGGAGGAGACGAGCGATGGCTCTATCTCGTATTCCAACCTAGACTATATCCTGGGTTTAGTAGAGGAAGCAGGGGTGGACATAGTAGCGGTGGGCCCGGGTCTGTCGACCAACCGGGAAACAATGGAGCTCGTTGTGAAGGTGGTGGAGAGCGTGAAGACCCCTGTTATCATCGACGGGGACGGTTTAACAGCTTTGTCGAGGAATATAGAGGTTTTAAAGAAAAGACCTTACCCGACCATACTCACACCCCACCCAGGGGAGTTCTCAAGGCTGACGGGCATGTCGGTTAAAGAGATCGAGGAGAACCCGATTAGAGTTGTCCAGGAGTTTGCGAGAGGTTTTAACACTTATCTCGTTTTGAAAACCGCACGGAGCCTAATAGCCTACCCTGATGGGAGGACGTACGTCAACCTCACAGGTAACCCAGGAATGGCCAAAGCTGGTATGGGCGACGTCTTGGTCGGGGTGATAGCCGGGATCTACGGGGTGGGATTAAGAGACCCAGGTGCCTCATTGAGGATGGGTGTTCTAGTGCATGGGTTAGCAGGAGACCTCGCCGCAGAAATTATAGGCGAGGACGGAGTCACACCTGACCTAGTGCTAGATAATCTTCCTCATGCTATGAGAATAATCAGGGGCAACCCAGGTTATGTTATAGGGAAGTATTTTCCAATAGAACTATAACGGGCCTAGATAATTAAATGATATGAGAAGGCGGTTTCATTGGCGTCAAGAGGTAAGATTAAGAAGGATATCAAAGGGCTGATCGTTGACGACGACATTATAATCCAATACACCTTAAACTCTCTCAGCGAATACTCGTGCTCCAATTGCCCGCTTAGAGGATTCTGCCCATTAAGCAAGGCTAAGAAACCGTGAAAATGGGGTAGTAGACTTGGGAAACATGGTCCTTAAGCCGGGTGACAAAGTTAGGTTTAGGTGTGGTAGAAGCGGTGTCTGTTGCTCAAGCGGCCCGAATGTCTCTTTAACGATCTTCGACATCTGCCGGATAGCCAGGTTTAAAGGTGTGAGCTGGAGGGAGCTGGCAGGCAGGTACATATACGTGGTTGTAGCCGACTACCTCCCGATACCAGTTCTAAGGGGGTTAGATAACAGATGCGTCTTCCTAGAGTTTAAGGGTAAGCTACCAACCTGCTCGATCTACCCGGCGAGACCTATGAGATGCAGGCTATTCCCATTCATACCAGTTTCACCTGGGGATCCTGGTAGACTCTTGGTTTCAAGTATATGCCCGAGTGTGGGGAGGGGACCTTTGATCGACCCGCCTTGGAACTTACTTAAACTCTACTACGAGGAGGTTAAAGAGAGTTATAGGATGTTAACCAGGCTGATAATGGAAGAAGGCTATGAGCCAGTTGAGGCACTTGAGAAAGCTCTCGACGAGGTTTGTGAGGCCGGTGAGAGTTGGCATTGGGATTTAGAGGCCTTGGAGAAAGTTTGGTGAATCAGCCAGGGGTTCAATTCACAGCATCGCTTAAGCTCCTTAGCGGCAGGGCGTCATCATCGCTTGAAAGAGAACGCTCCTCACCTGGTTTAACTATATTTGGTTGAAAGCTATTAACTAAGCCTGCTTTAATAGTGCTCTAGGTGGGGTTATTGCCAGCCGGCATTCTCAGCGAGGTCTACAAAGGGAGTTTTAACGCAGACCTCTACTATACTTTCGCAGAAGTAAGCAAAACGTTAACTCACTCGGAGTCCTCCAAGTTGAGTTATACGCTGGATGTACCTAGGCCGTTGGGCGTTCCAACGGAGCAGGCAGTGCTAGAGCTACTTGTGGAGTCGCGTGAGAGACACATCGACTGGAAAGTCAGAGTCAACGGCGTGAGTGTGTCGAAGGAGTTTAAGCCGGCCGTCACGGTGAGAGTAGGTGAAAACTACCTCCATAAATTGATCTACGATGTCAAAAGCATTTTGAACACGCCGGAATCAATGAATAAAGCACGCATACATATGACCATTAGGCATGAAGGCGGGGGAAGAATAAACCTGAGAGCGGTGGGCTTCATTGTAGCGTACTCCCACTTCGACGCTTACACGAGGATGAAATACTACACCGGGCTCCTCCTCGTCGGTGAAGGTGAGAGGTATTCTATGACCGATGTTTGCGTAGACGGGGATTCGCTGGTAGACTTGATCTCTTTCTCGCCAGCACCAGTCCCAGTCACCCTATCTAACGGTTCTAATCAGAGAAGGATACTCGTTAAAGGACTAGCGAACATCCAATTGGATAACTCGTATTGCGGGTACCTCGAAATAAGCCGCGAGGGATCCAATTCAGGGAGCGGTAGCCCCTTCTTTGTCTTGGGCTTGTTGTCGAAAAAGCTTAGTTTGAGAAAGCCTACTTTAAAGCTAGCGAGCATAACCCCTATGAGATCAGGTAACGAAGTAAACATATCGCTGAAGATAACTAATGAAGGCGATGCCACCCCTGATGAAGCGATGCTCGTGGTTCTCGATAAAGGCTTCGTTAGGAGCGTTAAGAAGATTAAGCCGCCTTCTCCAGGGGAGATAGTTGAGGAATCCATTAAGATCCCCCTCAATCTCATGCCCGAGGGGGTGACGCTGAGGCTGGTGTGGAAGAAACTTGCGAGAACGCAGTTCGAGGATACATCCGTGAAGCTAGCCCAGGTTTAGTTTCATAGTGGTAGCTTTAGGAAGCTCGTTGCTAAATGTATCGGACGGCTAGCCCGTTCTCCCTAGCAAACTCCTCGATTATCTCTCTGTGCTCGATCCTTGTACCCTTCTTTTCGACGACAATCAATTCAACACCGCCATATGTTCTCTCAACCATTTGTCTGAGGATACCCTGGTCTAATAGGTCGAGCGCGTACTTCGGGATTATATGCCCGAAACAGACATTCTCTCTAAGCGCGTATTCTGTAAGCTTCCATGGGTAGTGGCCTCCACCAACACCTATCGCGGGTTTACAGTCTGAAACACCCTCATTGATTAGATGGAGGACACTCTCAGCTAAGACCCGGTGGTTTACATCGTCAACCCACTCGCTCATCGAACTACCGATCTCTATAAAGGTAATTGGCTTGCTTAGACTAGTAGGCCCGTGGTGTGTTGCCTCGTAGCTCACCTTGAATTCCCCTAGCCTCCCCTCGGCTTCCGCCTGCCTCACAAGCTCTTTCAGCAGGGTGAACGCTACTCTCGAGTTCGCTATCCCCAGCTCACCAGGTTTACCACCATACAACGCCTCTCTACCGAAGTTGCCTGTGTGGTGGACAGTGTAGCTTTTCACCCCCGCCTGGGAGGTGTGCCTCGATAGAACCACGTAGTATTCTACATCGCGCAGGAGGTCATCCAAGAAGTCGAACTCTATTACATCCTCCCTAAACCCTGCTAGAAGTACACCTGGTCTCGACCAGCACTCCACCCCACCACAATTCGATGGTGAGAAACCGTTTTCAGCAAGTGTTCTAGCAACTCCCCTCCCCGCAGGGTCAACCAGGCTGTAGACTATTCCTATCAAGAGGACACCACGGGTTTAATTAATATCCTTAAACAAGAATTGAGTTTTTAAATAAAGTGATCAAGTTGGTTGTGGACGAAAAATCGTGGTTGATGTTTAAGAGGCGGTTATGGTCTAGGTTGTGGGAGGATTTGGAGATAGGGTATCTAGATAAAGACCTCCTGCCAGTCCTCATCTTGTTCAACCTCGATAGAGATGTCTACACCTTGAGTAGCTGTAGCGGTAGAATAGTGGTGAGCGACTCAGTCTACCCGTGGAGTAGAGATGAGGGTAGTATAGTGTTGAAAACCCACGTCCCTGTGAAACCAGGCGAGCTAGCCCTCTTGCTCAAGAAACCGGTTGTGAGGAGGCTGTGGCTTAACGCAACGGGCCCCATAGTACACTTGTCTGCGAGGAATATTCGGACAGCAACTTACTTGCTTAAGGTAGCGAGGATGTCAGGCTACAAGCATAGCGGGATACTGAGCTTGAACAAGTATAAGGGGGTGATAATAGAGTTGACGACAGGCGTAAGGTTCAGCACTTTCATAGGGGACGCTACTAACATCCTTGAGACCAGGGATATCGATTTGCTGGTTGAGAAAGCTAACGAGATACTCCTGTACGGTAAACTGATGTTGAACAGGCTGTACGAGGTGGCCAGCAAATATCTCCCTCGCTCCGTAGACGAGGAGGTCTTAAATGATGTTAGGCAACGCGAAGGATTGCTTAAGAAGAAGCCTATCGAAATTTTTGCCGAGACGGCAAGGGAGAAGGGTCTAGGGGATTTCGTGGATAGGATCGAGAAGATGACTGACCTACGTTAGCATCGCTTGAGGGAGAATATTTTAACGCTTACTGTATATCTTTTCCTGGTGCCAGGCTTGAGCGGTATTGTCGAATACGATGAATTCGCTAAACTGGATCTGAGGGTCGGGGTTGTCAAACACGCTGAGAGGGTTCAGGGTAGTAGGAAACTAGTTAAGTTGATAGTCGACCTAGGTGAGCTGGGGGAAAGGCAGATAATCGCGGGGCTAGCTGAATACTTTAAACCCGAGGAGTTTTTGAATAAGCACGTGGTGGTTGTAGCAAACCTTAAACCGAGAAAAATCTTCGGATTAGAGAGCCAGGGCATGCTCCTCGCAACAGACACAAACCCACCTGTCTTACTGACTGTGGAGAAGCCCGTTGCCCCAGGGAGTAAAATAAAGTAATGCTTGGCGCGGATGCTCGTTAGCACGGAATTACCACGATGCTTAAACGGTGGTACATTGATACAGCTGATGGAATTAGGGGAGCTGACAAGCTGCCTCATTATCCGGAGGGAGTCGAGGTTCACTGTTAGGGTTCTCGTGGACGGAGTGGAGAGAGAAGTCCACCTGGGGAACACTGGGAGGCTACAGGACTACCTTGTGAAAGGTAGGAAAGGGTATTGTGTACCCGCGGAGAGTGGTAGGCTAGGGCTTAAGCTTATTGGCGTCGAAGAGGGCCTATACGCCGCTCTAATCAACACGAGGTTGCAGGAGAAGGGTTTTGAGTTGCTTGTCGAGAGGGGTCTAATACCCTGGCTGGATGGGTGCCGGCTCGCTAAGAGGAACGTTAGGCTGGGGGATAGCGTGATAGATTATCTAGTAGAATGCCGGGGTGTTGAGACCCTGGTTGAATTAAAGAGCGCTGTCATGGATCTTGGAGGTAGGATAGCTGGTTACCCTGATGCCCCCACCAGCCGTGGGGCGCGCCAGTTACTAGCACTTGCGCACGCGGCTTCAAGCGGTCTGAGAGCGGCGGTTGTCTTCATCGCGGGGATACCGTTGGCAACTGGTTTCAGGTTCTACTGCGGGGTGGACAAAAAAATCTGCAACGCAGTTGTCGAAGCCTACAGGTCTAACATCGTGTTCAAAGCGGTCAACATATTCCTGGAACCCGCCTCGAGGAGTGTTGTCGCCGGAAGCCTCGAGTTACCTGTTGACTTGAGCTGTTGCCTCGAGGAGTCGTCTTAAGTATCGCCCCATCCGACCAGCTTAAGACTAAGCGACTCCCCTGAGCCCGCTTCTTATCCTCCTGTACTTTAGCATCGCTGCCAGGCTACTGACAGCTCTCTCGGGGCTCGGGTAGGAGGGTACCCCGTTCTTATTAAGTATTCTTATAGCCTCCCGTACGTCAGCGCCCCCGACGAAACCGGCGACTATAGGCTTCGATAGCTTCTTTTTAAACTCGGCGAGAGTCTTAGCTAGCTCTATTGGGTCTAAGACAGCTGTCCTGCAGTAGAGTAGGATGATGTTGTCGACTTCATTCGACTCCTCTAGTATTTCGAGCGCTTTAACATAGTTGTCGACGAGGGCCCCACCCGTCAAGTCTATCGGGTTCCTCACGCTCCCATACCACGGCATCACTTTCCTAAGCTTATTCTTCAGCTCGTTGCTGGGGTCGATTAGGGGTATATTGTATTTTTCAGCCGCGTCCGTGGCCAGAACGCCGACACCACCGCCGTTGGTTAGGATGACGGTTTTATCCCCTCTCGGGATCTCGAGTAGGGAGAACGCCCTAGCCCAGTCGAACATCTCTTCGACAGTGCTCGCCTCTAGCACGCCGGCTTGCTTGAAAGCTGCCTCATAGATCCTACTACTCCCGGCTAGACTCCCCGTGTGGCTTGCCGCGGCCATCGACCCTCTTGTGGATTTACCCGCTTTAATAACTATCACGGGCTTCCTCGCCACAACTCTCCTCATTTTTTCAATAAAAGCCTTCCCGGTACCTGGCTTCAGCCCCTCCAAGTAGATGGTTATAACCTTGGTGTCCTCATCGTCTGCTAAGTAATCCGATATCTCGGTTGCGTCAAGGTCGCTCATGTTGCCTAGGCTGACAAGCGCAGCCATCCCCAGCTCCTCCATGAGTGTCCAGCCCATTAGCGCGATCCCGAGGGCACCGCTCTGCGTCAAGAATGATATTCCTCCCACCGCAATGTCCTTCGTCCCGAACGTGGCGTTGATCCTGCTGGGTGTGTACGCGTAACCAAACACGTTAGGCCCCAGCACCCTCATACCGTACTTCATGGCTACTTCAACCAGCTTCTTCTCACCCTCCTCGTTCCCAGCTTCTGAGAAGCCGGATGTGATAACGACTAGGAATTTAACACCCTTCCTCCCGCACTCCTCCGCAGCCTCTAGAACCTTGTCTGCGGGTATCGCTATGATCGCTACATCGACTTCGTCGTCGATCTCCAGGACGCTCTTGTATGCTTTCAAACCTAATATTTCATTCGCGGATGGGTTGACAGGGTATATCTTGCCCTTGTAGCCGTATTCGACTAGGTTTCTCAGTATGACGTGCCCGATTTTATCTGGGTTCCTGCTTGCCCCTATTACAGCTATGCTTCTGGGGTTGAAGAGCCTACTCAAACTCAAATCGTAAGCACCTCGCCATTACATTTCATGCTTCACCTATCCATAGAGGTATATTTAACTTTATTTAACTAGGCAAATACTACATGATCCTCCGAGCGGTTATATTCAAGCGGCCTTTCTCCAAGTCAGCGATGACGTAGTAGCCTAGACTCACCTCGCCCAGGCAGATTATTCTACCGCTAATAGAAGTGGTTTTGCAACTCGTCACAATAACATACTGTGGTTTACACCTTTCGATGAGGTAGTCTATGATAGGGCTCCCAGGAGCATCTTCCCCCTCTACTCTAAGCCCCATAGGACTGAAGTAGGTTATGAGCAGGTCCGCCCTCTCTACCCCATTCACCCTCTCCTGCTGAAGGTTGTAGCCAATGCTGAGCACGCTTATACCTTTGAACTCTATGAGAGTCGACTCAACGTAACCCCCGGAGTCTTTCAAGGCTTTTACAATAAGCCCGCTGTCAAGCCGCCCCGTGAAACCCAGAACCTTTAACCCGCAGGCCCTCGCCAAATATTCTATTATCCTCGGACTCTTGACATCGCCCCCAAGGTGTACTACATCGGCTTCAACTCTAATTGCCTCCAGGCATATGTTTCGTGCGGTGTGGAGGAGACCCTTGAAGCCGTGTGCTATGATCATCCTCAATTCACTCAGCCCATTTAGCGAAACCCTTGTACTCGTATCCTCCTACCAATATTCTGCAACACCCCTCTGTAACGCTACATTGCAACAACCCTTTTACAATAGCTCTCCCCCCTTCATAGAACAACGGGATGTAGAGGGCTTCAAAGGAGAGTACCTCGCATATATCCATCGGGGGTTGAACCCCTTCCAGGATCCTCCAACCCGAAACCAACCCCCTAGCCGGGTAGTCTAACGCGTGGACACCCCCCTCGAACTCTGTTTGAATGGTTGACACGCCGAGGGTTTTGTAGTAGGGCTTGTTAAGTAAACTGCTGGGAAGGCCCGAGCTATACATTATTGAATACTCTCTCCCCGAGTAGACGCCTCTACGATACCTCCTGTAGAACTTCATAACTTCCTGTCTAGTCAAACCTGTCGCCGAGGCGTTTGCTTCAGCCCAAGCCTCAAGCCTTCCCCCCGTGAAACCGGGGAACAAGTCTTTGTTCTCCGAGACGAACTCTATAGCAGAGGGAGAGCTACCCCATCCGTAGAGTATCAAATCGATATCGCTGACCTTCGGGTTGTGGATTGAGGGTAGGAGTGAGCCCGTGACACCAATAGTGAGGGGCTTTACTGCTTCCAGTAGGGTGCCTATCATACCCAGTGCGGTAGCCTCCAGCTCATCATTAACCCTCATGATGATCTCCCCGGCTCTCTTAACAGGGTTGTAGATCTCAACTACATCGCTGGATGCGACGTAAGGTATATTCGAATCGTAGAAAGGAATATACGCCTGCTTTAGAGAGGTCTTCCTGACCTCGCTCGCATCGTATTTGGAGACAACCCTCTCTAGGAAACCACTACGATCCCTCCAAACAGAGGGTGTTCTCGATGGACAATACTTAATGTATGATAAAATCATGTGGTACTCATGGTAGTTGCCCACTACAACAGCGTAGCAACCGTTTCTAAGCCTTAAATAATAATGGTCTAATACGATTGCGTGAAGCAAGCGTGACCGCCATGAACTCAGGGATTATCATTCTGGCTTTAGACTATGACGGTGTGTTGGTCGACAGTTACAGGGGTGTAGCGGACTTCTACAGGAGAGATCTAAGGGAGTTGATGGGTGTCTCGAAAGAGGAAGCCGACTTTCTGCTTTACATGGAGTATTTGAGTGAAGGCATCGGCTTAATGAGAGAAGACTGGTGGTTTAAATTCATCCCGGGTTTAACAGAGGAGAAGTTCGACGAGTTGATAACCAGATACTGGGAGAGAAGGATAGAGGAGACAGTGGTTTTACCAGGTGTGGTCGAGGCCCTTAAACTAGCCAGGAGTAAAAATATGTTGATAGCACATGTAGGCTACAGGGACGATATATACGGTTTGAAAAGAGAGAGATTAGAATACGACGGGCTGGCAGGGTTCTTCGACGAAATAATCGTCGTAGGCGAAGACGCCCCGACAAGGCATGATGCTATCCAACTCTTAATTGAAAAGCACCGGCCCATGAGGATAGTCTATGTTGACGATAAGGCCCAGAACCTGTACGTTATGAGTAAGAGGCTCCCGCCTAGCGTTGAGCTCTTCAAGATATCCTTCTCCTCGCTCTGGGACTTCCCGTGGAAGACGCCGGCCGGCCTTTTCATGGAATTTAGAAATCTCAGCGAGGTAATCCGGTTCATTCTGAGAGATATGAAATAATCGCTTCCAGGCTCCTACAACTGAAAGCCATAGCCCTTCAGGAAAGGGAAAAGATTCTCTCTTTTACAGACGTGAAAGCAAAACAAGCTGTAGACTATGGGTTGATAGAGGGCTCCGGCACTTCTTTCAATTGCTCGAGCACGTAAGCCCTGATCTCCTGCGGCGACGGGAGTTTCTCTACGAGGAGCCTACCGTTCTCAATATACTTCTTGAGCATCGGCGTGTAGCCTTCAGGCTTGTCGCTAGACTCAAATAATGTTACAACATCGTTCAACCCAGGCCTCTTTCTGTACAGCTGTTTAGCCCCCGGGAACTTCCCTCTCTTAGCCAACGGCCTCCACGAACCGCTCTCGTAAACCTCGACAATATCGGCGCTGATATCTACGTTTGGAGGTGAAGCGACGCCGGTTCCTATACCGAAAGCATCCACTATGTCTCTTAAAGCCACGATCTCCTTCTCATCTATGCCGCCGCTTACAACTATCTTAACGTGTTTGAAGCCGTGTATGTCGAGCGTCCACCTAACCTCCTCTACAATAGCCCTCATGTTGCCTCTCCTCGAGCTCGGCGTATCAAGCCTAACACCCGATAACCTCTCCCCCAGTAGTTTAGCTGCCTCGAGAGCCTCCATTCTCTCATCGTAGAATGTGTCTACAAGCATGATCCTGGGTACTCTACTATCCACTACTTCATCGAAGGCTCTCCAGGCGGCTTTCTGGTCGCCGAATGCTATAATGAGGGCGTGGGGCATCGTCCCCTGGGGCTCGACCCCGAGGTATTTCTTGCTCATAGCCCCCGACACCGCATCGAAGCCCCCTATGTATGCGGCTCTATCCATCATTGGCGCGATAGCTGGGTGGGCTGCCCTCAGGCCGAAGAATAGGAGGGTCTTGTCCATGGCCAGCCTTTTCAGCCTAGCCGCCTTGCTTGATATGCTAGAGTAGTGTCTTAGGATACCGAGTAGAGCCGTCTCGTACAAGATTAGATCGTGGAGGTAGCCTTCAATAATCATCAGGGGCTCGCCTGCTTTGAAGAGAGTGCCCTCAGGCAGGCTGTAGACTGTCACAGGCTTGTCCTTGAGGAGCCATAGGGCCTCTTCAAGCCCTGTAAACACCGCCCACTCGTAGCCTCTAGGTAGTTTAACAACGTGGAGCTCTACCCTGACCTTCTTCTCTAGCTTTTTGGCTTCAAGTATCTGCTTGCTCCTAACAAAGTATATATCTGTGATCTCCCCCGCTGAAATCTCCTCTGGGGGCGCCACGTACAGCCTCAACATTACTCACCCATAACAGTCACGACAACGCTTCTACTCCTACGTGGGCCATCCATCTCCACCAGGAATATGTTCTGCCATGTCCCTCTGACAACCCTACCGTCTACAACCGGTAGCACTCTCTCCTGACCGAAGAACGCTGAGCCTAGGTGGGCGTGGGCGTTATCGTCTATAGCATTATGCCTCCACTTACTGCTACCGGGCTCTGTGAATTCGACGAGCTTCTGTATCATATCCTCCATTAACCCGCTCTCATGCTCGTTTAAAACGATCGACGCTGTGGCGTGAGGGGCGAAAACGAGGACAAGGCCGTTCCGAACGCCACTCTCTTCCACAATTTTTTCAACGCTCTCAGTGATATCGATTAGCTGAAACCTACTTGACGTAGAAATCTTCAGTTCCCTCGTAAATATCTTCAAAGCAACCCCCTTCAAGCCATATTGGTGTCCACGCTTATAATATATTTGTTCAACTATGCTTAAGTATAAAGGTCTCTAGCATCATGTATATATAGTGGTGGTAGACATGAGCGACGAGTGGGATTACTGGCGTAGGAGGCGGAGGCCCTTCATAGACCCGTTTAGATACATCGAGGACATGATCAACGATATGCTTGAGGACATGGAGAGGATGTTCAGGGAGTTCGAGAGGGTGCCCGTAGACGAGAAGGAGCTTGAGAGAAGAGGAGTTAAAGTCTACGGGCCATACGTATACGGGTTTAGGGTGACGATTGGGCCAGATGGTAGGCCTGTCTTCGAGGAATTCGGCAACGTTAGACGTGTGAGAGGAAGGCCCGTCATAACAGAGGAGAGAGAACCGCTTGTAGACGTGATAGAGGGTGATGAAGAGATAACCGTTGTCTGTGAGCTGCCGGGTGTCGACAAGGAGAAGATCGACGTTGAGGTGGGCGAGGACAAGAGGACTCTTATCATCAAGGCAAGCGATACCAATAGAAAGTACTATAAAGAAGTTGAACTACCCTCCGAAGTTGACCCTCAGTCGGCGAAAGCCTCATACAAGAACGGTATTTTAGAAGTTAAACTCAAGAAGACAAAGTCCGAGAAGAAAGGGTTTGCCATCAAAATAGAGTGATTTTCCCCTATAATAAAAGAAGTTTCCTGGTGCCCGGTTTGATCATAGGGGTTCTCAGCGATACTCACGATAATTTGCCTAACTTGAGGAAGGTTCTTGGGGAATTCAATGAGTTAGGCGTAAAAACTGTCATACATTTAGGTGACTTTATATCACCTTTTACTGTGAGGCTGATGCGCGAAGAATTAAAAAATGCTAGGGTAATAGGAATTTTAGGCAACAACGACGGGGACATACTCCAGTTAACCAAGCTTTTCGCCGAAGCTGGTTGGGAGCTGTATAGTGGGGTAAAGACCATTGAATTATCGGGTAGGCGGATTGCCCTCCTCCACGGGTATGGGAGTGTCTCTGAGACCGAGTCGCTTGCTAGAAACCTTGCTAGGAGCCTGGATGTAGATGCCGTCATGTTCGGCCACACCCATAGGCCGTTGGTCGAGAAAACAGGCGGCAGGCTTATCCTAAACCCCGGGGAGGCCTGCGGGTATTTAACTAATAAAGCCACATTCGCTATAGTGGATTTAAGCACCCTCGAGGTTTCCATTTTAGAGGTCGGCCGAGTTGGTTGAAGAGAAGTTGAAGTCGGCTAGTCAGCCTGTCAGCGCTGAAGGCAGGGTCTACCACCTCGCTGTTAAACCAGGGGATGTCTCCAGGTACGTCCTCCTTCCAGGCGACCCTGAGAGAGTGCCCCGGATAGCTAGGTACTGGGATAGAAGCTGGCAGGTCGCCTCCCACCGCGAGTACGTTACGTACAGCGGCTACTACAAGGGTGTTTTCATAAGCGCCACTAGCACGGGGATCGGCGGGCCTGCTACGGCAATAGCTGTCGAGGAGCTAGCCAGGGTTGGTGCAGACACATTTATAAGAGTCGGGACTACGGGGGCTTTGACGAGGGAGATCAAATTAGGCGACCTCGTGATATCAACCGGCGCTGTGAGGATGGATGGGACGAGCAGGCACTATGTTATACCAGAGTACCCTGCTGTAGCCTCCTATGATGTCGTATTGGCTTTAATCGAGGCCGCGGAGGAGCTAGGTGTGAGATACCACGTTGGGTTAACGGCTAGTAGCGATAGTTTCTACGTGGGGCAGGAGAGGCCCGGTTTCAAGGGGTATCTGCCCCTCTTCCAGAAGGGTTTAATAGAGTTTCTCAGGTCTATTCGAGTCCTGAACTTCGAGATGGAGGCCGCTACAATATTCACCTTGGCTAACATCTACGGGCTGAGGGCTGGCGCCGTCTGCGCGGCGATAGCGAACAGGGAGACAGAGGAGTTCGTGGTTGATGCCGGGGTGGAAGACGCTATAAGGGTTGCGAACGAGGCGGTTAAGATTCTAAGCGAATGGGACGACGCCGCATTGAAGAAGGGTAGGCCGGGTATTACACCATCCGTGATCGGGGAGTGGTTTGAGAAGAGGAAGAGAGCTTAATAGCCAAAAACCTGTCCACGTTAGTGTCGGAAATATCAACGTAGACATGGTCTTTTACATCGACAAGATGCCTGGAAAAGATGAGTCTGTCTACGCGAGAGAGTTCAATATAAGCCCTGGAGGGGCGGCTCTAAACTACGCTGTGGCGGCAACTTACTACGGGCACTACGCGTATCTAGTGGCTTCAACCTCCACTCACGCACTATCCCAGAAGCTCATCGAGGAGATTAAGGCCATAGGGGTTGACGTGAGGTACATTAAGCTCGTCGACGAGCTACCCGGTCTCGTTGCGGTTTTCGTCTCCAGTGGAGGTGAGAGATCCATGATCAAATACCGTGGTGCTAACGAGTTTCTCACGCTTGGAGACATACCGAGGCAGTTGATTAAGGACGCGAACGTTATACACCTGTCCTCCGTCGCCCCCGGGCTTGTGGAGGAGTTAGGCGTGGTGGCTAAGACGTATGGTACGATCTTATCCTACGACCCAGGCCTCTACGCACTTGAGGAACCTGAAAACGTGGTCAAAGTAGCCCGCTATGTCAATATAATCTACTTGAATAAGCCTGAAGCGAGAACGCTTAGACCAGCAGGTTTGGCACAGATTTTGAAGAGAGGTGCGGACCTCGTCGTGGTGAAGAAAGGCGGGGAGGGCGCTGTAGTTCTCACGGGTGGTGGGAGGGCTTTGAGAGGGTTCTCCGACCCTGTTAGGAAACCAGTAAATGCCACAGGGGCAGGTGACGCCTTTGCCGCATTCTTCAACGCCGCCTACCTTGACAGCCGCGACCCGTTGAAGGCCTTGTTGCACGGTCTCGCGGCGGGTGCTTTCAAGACCTTCTGTAAGGGGAGCATCCTGTGCTGGGATAGAAACTTGTTTAATAAGCAGCTAGAGAAAACCTACGTAGAGGATCTAGGCAAGTTTGATGAGGCAAGGCTAGGAGTCCTGATTTGAGCGGGAGAGATCCTTGTGTTGAGGAGATCATAGTGGCTTTGAGCAGGGATGAGGATCTAACACTAGCGACTCTGCCTCTTTTTCTAGTTGAGCCTGAGAAGAAGCTTCTCCACGCGTTGAAAGAATCGTTAAAGAGGCTTCAGAGGGTGAACCGCCACGTGTATGTGATTATAGACGACACTCTTGAGGATACTGTGAAGTGCTTGAAAGTGTTTTGCTCGCTGGAGAAAACGGTCGATTTAATTGATTTATGCAGACTGGTTTCAATTGTAGACCGCATCAACAACCTGGCTAGCTCTATGAGAGTCTTGAGGGATGCTATTAGCAGAGGAGCGGAGGAGTTGCGGGACAAGTACATTGAACAAGCCTCTCAGCTAGACATGTTGACTGCTGAGTTGTCCGATCACTGGGTTAAAGACCCTGAGCTCGTTGACGCGGTGATAAAGACTCTCAGTGAGCCTGTGGAGCGGGACGCGGGTTGTTTAGTGAAGCTTGCCAGCTGGATTAAAGAGGGGTTCAAGCCCAGCTCTATGGAGGTAGAAGTGGTATCTCTAACCTGGTTGCTGGGATCAAAGGGGATACCCAAAGAGTATGAGCTCAAGGTTAAGGGGGTAGCTGACGAGTTGAAGAGGAGGTTCAGCAAGGTGGTGTTTATTGGAGACGAGTCGAAGGCTATTGTTGTAAACAAAATAGTGGACAAGTATGAATTTATATTGTGTTGACTAAAACATACTTTTTTATCGTGTAAGCTTATCACCAACACTACGGGTGCGCGGTGGAATGAGGCTTCTAGAGTATGAGGCTAAAGAGATCTTCAGAAGATACGGTATTAGAACACCCGAGGGCGTGGTTTGCAGAACGCCCCAGGAGGCTAGGGAGGCAGTCGCCAAGCTAGGTTCTTCGGTGATAAAAGCGCAGGTGTCTGTTGGTGGTAGAGGGTTAGCGGGTGGTGTGAAGTTTGCTGAGAGCCCTGATGAAGCCTACCGTCTCGCCGGCGAGATGCTCTCCAAGGAAATCAAGGGCTCCAGGGTTGAACTCCTCCTAGTGGAGAAGAAGGTCTGCGTGTCCCGCGAGCTCTATTTATCCCTCACGGTCGACAGGGCGTCTAGATCTCTGGTCTACATTGCGTCGAAGATCGGGGGCGTTGAAATCGAGGAGTTAGCGAGGAAGAACCCTGAGTCATTAGTTAAGTTGAACACCAACCCGTACATTGGCTTCTCGCCTTATATTGCGAGGACTATAGCGTCTTTCATAGGTCTACCGGCTGAGGCTTGGGGCGAGGTTGAGAGGATCCTGGCCGGCCTCTACAGGATTATGGTGGACTACGACGCAGAGCTCGTCGAGATAAATCCACTCGCGGTAGACTGCTCCGGCTCTCTCATAGCACTCGACGCTAAGATACTGCTCGACGACAACAGCTTGTTCAGGCACCCTGATCTAGAAAAATTGAAATACAGGGAGTTGACGAGTGAGGAGAGGAGTGCTAGGGAGAAAGGCTTCACCTACGTGTCCCTTGATGGCTACATCGGGGTGATAGGCAATGGAGCCGGGTTGACTATGTCCACAATGGATCTAATAGAGTACTATGGCGGGAAGCCGGCTAACTTCCTCGACGTGTGGTCAGGGGGAGGGGCCTCGAGGGACAGGGTTAAGGAGGCTGTTAGACTCCTACTCGAGAACCCCCGCGTAAGGGTTGTGCTGGTTAACATCTTCGGGGGTATGACCAGGTGTGATGAAGTAGCCTTGGGTGTTAAGCAAGCGATCGAGGAGACGGGTTCAAAGAAACCTGTGGTCGTTAGGCTTATGGGCACAAACCAGGAGGAGGGTGTTAGAATCCTTAGGGAGGCAGGGCTATTGGTCTATGAGGATGTGGACGAAGCGGTTCGCAGGGCAGTTGAGATCTCACGGGGTGGTGGATTTTGATAGCTGGGAAGAATACGAGGGTTATCGTCCAGGGGATAACTGGGAAAGAGGGTAGCTTCCACACAAAGCTCATGTTGGAGTATGGTACGAGGATAGTCGCCGGCGTCACGCCCGGCAAGGGCGGCTCCACGGTTCACGGGGTTAGGGTCTTCAACACTGTTAGAGAGGCTTTGAGGGAGACTGGGGAAGTGGACGCTTCAGTAGTGTTCGTCCCAGCTAGAGCAGCCTATGATGCTGTGTTAGAGGCTGTTGAGAACGATATCAAGCTGATCGTTGTGGTCACCGAAGGCATTCCTCTATTAGAGGAGCTGAGGGTTGTCCACTACGCGAAGTTGAAAGGCGTGACGATAGTAGGCCCCAACACCCCGGGCCTCATTGTACCAGGGGAAACCAAGCTTGGCATAATGCCGGCAAACTACTATAATCCGGGTGTAGTGGCCGTCATGTCGAGGAGCGGCACTCTCTCATATGAAGTCGCCTGGCAGTTAAGTAGATCGGGGCTAGGCGTCTCAGTCGCAATCGGGATCGGGGGTGACCCCGTGACAGGGCTAGACTTCATTGAAGTATACAATATGTTCCTCGAAGACCCGAAGACAAGGTATGTAGTGTTGGTGGGGGAGATAGGTGGAGACCTGGAGGAGAGGTTCGCCAAATACTACTCTGATCTTGCCGAGAAGAAGCCCGTCGTAGCCTATATAGCCGGCAGATCGGCCCCCAGAGAGAAGAGGATGGGGCACGCTGGAGCTATAATCTCGATGGGTCTAGGTGACTACGAATCAAAGGTTAAGGCATTGACGGAGAGCGGCATACCGGTCGCGAGGAAGGTTAGCGATATACCATCGTTGCTGAAGGGTTTAGGAGTCTAATCAACATTTTTAACTTTCGGCTCTAGAAATATAGTTTAGTGGTGTACACATGTCCATGGTCGTAAGAGAATTCAAATCCATAGGGGAGTTAGTGAAGTTTATTGATGAGGAAGTTAACAGTTACAGAGCCCTACTAGCGGAGTTTTTAAGGAGACTTGAAGACGTCAGGGTTAGATCGGAGCAGGAGAAGAAGTTGAAAGATTTCTTGAAGACACTCGGAGTAGCTGAGACCAAGAAATCAACAGTGATAGACTTGAAGGACTCAAAGCTGATAATAGACCCCTCCGCCGAAGAGGAAAGTAAGGTCATTGAAGAAGCGGTTGAGAGGCTGAACAAGAACATCCAGGTTCTGCAGACGATAAGGAAAAGTCTTGAGCCGCTTGCAAACCTCGATATAGAGGCAAAAATCACTGTAGTACTACGTGACGGCGTCCCCACGAGCGTCCTGATAAAGCTCAGTAGCTAAGGGCGCCGTTAGATTTAAGTCTCCCCGCCCAGGCTACTGTTGAGTCTGGTGAGCTGCTGTGGGTATATACGATAAGATGGGCCCAGGCGATAAGGCACCTGAGGTTGTCAATGTTGTGGTTGAAATACCGATGAATACTGGCGTGAAATACGAGATAGACAAAGAGACAGGCATGCTCCAAGTCGACAGAATACTGTTCACATCCATGGTCTACCCGTTCAACTACGGTTTCATACCGGGAACCCTGGAAGAAGACGGCGACCCTGTAGACGTTCTAATATACATGCAGGACCCCTTGATACCGGGCTCTGTTATTAAGGTTCGACCCATAGGGGCTCTGGAGACAGAGGATGAGAAGGGTAGGGATCTGAAGATAGTCGCCGTACCCTACGAGAAGATCGACGCTAGATTCGAGAATATAAAGGACATCACAGACCTCCCGGATATCGTGAAGCAGAGGATAGCCCACTTCTTCCAGCACTATAAAGAGCTTGAGAAAGGTAAATGGGTGAAGGTTTTAGCCTGGAAGAGCAGAGAAGAAGCCTTGAAGAGAATTAAGGACGCCATTGAGAGAGCTAAGAAAAAATGATTCTCAGCTCGACTCTTTTTCAGCATTCCGGCCACTAAGACCCGCGATCTCTCATCACTACTATATTGTATAGGTGTCCTGCTTAATAATTTCAGCGCACCTGCCTGAGAAAACCCGTCAGTGCGTCCAAGTCTCTAGACTAGTTTCCTCACTATATTCGATATCTCCTCGTGATACCTGTACCTGCTGAAGCTCAGGCTCTTAAGCCTTGCGTTAAAGCTTATTCTCCTCCATAACTCTTCATCCTTCGTAATCCTCACGACGTGTTCTATTAGTTCATTCAAGTCGGAGTATGGCAGGCTCATCTCAGGGTTTCCGCCAACTATGTCGATCCACGCCCCACTGTTCCTCGGGATTATTGTGGGCGTCCCCGCGGCCATGGACTCGACAATTGAGATCCCGAAGTGCTCCATTGGTGTGAGATGCACGTAGAGGAGGGATGTCTTGTATAGCTTTACAAGCTCTTTCCTCGAGATGTTTAGCCTCAATGTTACAATGTCACCTAGGTTGTTCTCCTCGATTTCATTGATAATCATCTTCAAATACCATCCATTCATTTCTGAGAATGAGCCGGCTATCACTATCTCCATGTTCAGCTTGCGTTCTTTAACTATTTTTCCTATTGAGACAGCTTTCTCCAAATTCTTCTCGGGGGAAAACCTTGATATGATCAATATCCTGGGATCCCTATCCTTAAAGCCCAGAGGCTCTTCACCGATTATATCATCTAGGTTCACGGGAGGATACACTATAACCGGCTCTACACCGTAAACTTTATTGAAGAACCATGCCGTCAAACTGGAGTTTGCTATGAAAACCCTTGTGTATTTGATGTAGAGGGGGAAGAACAGACTGTTGAGTAGAGAGTACAAGTTGCCCAAAGCTCTGGCGAACCCCTTCACAGTAGGGTAGTAGGTGTTGACCTCGAGGAAGGAGGGGTAGTGGAGGTAGACCACCTGGCTTCTACCGGAGAGCACGTCCCCGCTTGTGTTGATCACAATATCTACCTTATCATTGGGGTAGCCTAGGCCTATATCTGAGATTTCTTCGTAGCTTAAACCATAGAATTCGCTCAACGATACAAGTTTGTCAAAAGTCCTCACACCAAGCGAGTCCAGGTAGACTTCGAAACCAGCTTTCTTCAACGCGATAGCCGTCTCCAGCGAGACGTATTCCGAGCCCCCGGGCCCCATCAGAAGAGAACCGATCATGTGGTGCCTAACTAAAGCCAGCATGGTTCCCATCACCTTTAGGTGGAAGGACGAACGCGATGAAACCCCTCCTCACGAGCTCTTCAGCTAGCTCAAAAGGCTCGCCATCCCTCGACGCATCTATGACGACGATCTGTGGACTAGATTTTTCAACGTAGGTGATCAGGTCATCGAAATCGGCATGGTCGCTTAGAGCGATCACCCAAGTGTGTTCATCAACCCTCCTACCAGGATTCTCGAACTCCCATCCACTTAGAATTATGTTTAGGGCGTTGCCGTCGATCCTACGATATTTCGCCTGGTTGAAATGTTTAAACAGCACATATTGCTCGAAGCTATTTTTCTCCCTTTCCCTGTAGAAGTTGCCGATCAGGATATGGTGTTTCTCAAGGATCCTAGTAGCGCGGAAAACGTTCTCCGACATTAGGAACGGGACGTCAATGCCATTGCTTCTAAGGTATACCATGACCTCCTGTAGCTTCCCGTGGTAACCGTAGATGTGGACTACACCATACTTTCTTAATCCATACCTTACAGTGTCAAGGAGTATTTCGTGGACACTCTGCTTGAAAGGCCTCCTATACCTTGGCGACCCGTACGTTGATTCTATTATCAACACGTCTAGATCCTTCATGATCCTTGTTTTACCCCCTAGTTTTATGTCACCTGTATAACCCACTCTAATACCGTCAACCTCTAACATGACCTGGCATGCCCCAAACGTATGGTCGTTCTCCAATAGCGTGAGTGTGGAGTCGTAGAACTCTAGCTTCTCACCGTAGTTCAACGGCTTTTTCTTTGCCTTAAACAGGTCGCGCGACTCGCTATCCTGTAATGCTATCTCTTCTATGAGGTCTAGGGTTAGAGGTGTCCCCACTATAAAGCTGGAGAACCTCAAACTCTCTTTAAGCCCCATTAAGTGGTCGCTGTGTATGTGCGTTACAACCCGAATGGGTTTAGGCGAAAACCCATCTACAGCATAGTATCTTCCAATGGAGATCGACTTCGTAGCCTTGTCAATGTTAATGTTCTTAGAAAGCCACCCGACAAGACCGTTCATCCTCTGCGACAACTACGCTACCCCACTACGTTTATAAGATTCCTCCACTTCCTGGATGACGAATCGAATATGACCTGGTTATCATCACGTAGTTTAGTGAAAAGCATAAAACCTTTATCCCCTAAAATCTTCTTCAGATCCTCCTCGTTGTTAGTGTTAGCCTTCTCGAAGAGTTTGACCTCAAAATCTCTCCAAAACTCGGGGTCGACAGCGATCCTCTCCTTCGACGTCTCAATTACGATCGCGCCCTCCCGTCTTAAGTAGTTGAAGAACGCGTCCCTGTTCAACTTCTTCGGCAAGTTACTTTCGAAGACAACCCCCTCCTCCTTCAGCCTTTCCATACCCGTCTTCTTTTTCTCTCTACGAGCTTCGGGGGTTTCAGGGGTTTTAGACTTGAGCTCCCCGATTGTAGCGGATAGGGCGTCAACCTTCTCATAAAGCTCCGCGATCTGCCTTCTCAACATCTCAACTACTTGAAGGTGCTTGTTCACCTCATCCTGGACGATCCTAGTAATCCTGGATTTCAAGCTTTCATCGAATACCGGCTTCTCGACCCCGCTGATTTTTTCCTTAATTGTCTTCACTATAAAATCCGAGACCGAGGGCGCGCCCTCCTTCTCGGATAAACTAGTCAGCTCTCTAAACAGGTCTTCATCCAAATATATTGTGATAGGCCTCTTCTTCTCGCCCAAAAACGTAGACCCCTGTTTTAACCGCGTTTACCTATAATATCGCTTTACAAGGATTTTAACACAATGCCAGGTGAGGGAAGTGTTGTTCAGCGACGCGCACCTGCACCTAAACCCAGTTAAGGGGTTGGGTGCCGAGCGTGTCGGGGAAAAGCTCGCGCGGGAGGGCTTCTGGTTCGCCGGGCTCGTGGGTTTACCACCATACCACTACGGCTTGGATAAGCCCACGCTAGAGTCTTTCGAGAAGGCGATCAACATACTTGCCTCCCAGGCGAGGGCCTTAAGGGATAAGGGTATTAAGGTGAAGACCATGGCGGGCTTCCACCCAGCTGAAGTCGACGAGTACAATAAGATGGGTTTGACGATTAGGGAGGTGTATTACCTGGCTGAACGCGTGTTGAAGCTGATAGAATCCAAGATCAGGGAGGGCGTAATAGACGGTATAGGGGAAGTGGGCAGACAACACTACGGGACATCGTACGCGAGGATATCCGTGGCGGAGAGCATTATGATCAGGGCCCTGGAGCTGGCCAGGGATCTAGACGTCGTAGTCCACCTCCACCTAGACCAGTCGGGCTGGCCCACCTGTCACTTGTTAAGCAAGATTACAGAATTGGTCGGCGTGAAGAGAAAACTGGTTTTAGTACACCACGCGAGCAAGCATACAGCTCAACCCTGTGTCGAATACGGCCTCCCCATCTCGGCACCAGTCAAACAGGAGATCCCTGAGATAATCCGCCTCCCAGGTCTAATCCTTGTCGAGTCGGACTACATAGACGACAATGAGAGGCCTGGAGTCTCATCTTACCCATGGGAAATAGCCAGCGTCTTCACCAGGCTAGTTAAAACGGGTGTAATAGAGGAGGGGGTCGCGGGGAGGGTCTTGGTGGACAATATCGTAGAATACTACGGGGTTGAACCACCCTGAGAGGCTTCAGGTGGGGTTACTTCCTCAATATAAATCCTGGTGGATTGACAGGAATTGAGCCCCAGGAGAAGCACCTTAAGCACCTTCTCGGGATCCTCCACAACTACGTCTAGGCATCCAACGATCTTTATCCTCAGGCCCACTACAACACCCGTTTCTAGGATGCATAAAATCCGGGCTGTAAATATAGTTTCCAAGCCAAAGCAAATATGGTTTGAATTAAATGAACGAGGAGTATCATGTCTGCGAGATATGCGGCTTGAACCAGGCTGTAGTGAAGTGCCCGGTGTGCGGTAGGTTTGTATGTGAGGACGACTTCGACTCTGAGAAGAACATGTGCCTTGTGTGTTCTAGCACCATGTGCGAGATCTGCGGGGAGAAGCCGGGCATAGGGTACTGCAGGGTGTGCGGCAGGGTTGGTTGTGGGGACTGCTTGATAGAGGAGACGCCTGTATCGTATGTCTGCAGGGAGTGCGCTGGTAAAATTGGGCTGGGGGTTACCGCTAAGAAATTAAGATACAGGCTTCCATGAGAATTAATGGTGTTGGATTTGTCGAAAACGACTGGGGGAAAACTCTCGTGGAGCGTGTTGGGCAGGCTTATAGAGGAAATGCCCGTTGAAGATGTGGATCTAGTGGTGGGCCCTAAACAGGGGGAGGACGCCGCGGTTATAAGGTTCAAAGACGGGTTCCTGGTGGTTCACAGCGACCCGATTACGACAGCCAAGTGGAGGATAGGCTGGTATGCTATTCACGTGGCCGCTAATGACATCGCCGTGAGGGGGGTACAGCCGAGATTCTTCCTACCCGTAGTCCTCCTACCTCCTGGTATGGATATGAGCGATGTAGAGGAGATTTTCAGGGACATGGGGGAGGCGGCCCGCGAGGTCTCCGGTGTTGTTGTGGGAGGGCATACTGAGGTCACACCCTACCTTCAGAGACCTATAATCTCGGTTACCGCAATAGGGTACTCGACAGGTAGATTCATCTCGACCTCTGGGGCTGAGCCCGGTGACTACATAGTGGTGGTGGGGAGGGTTGGAGGCGAGGGCGCGAGCCTCATAGCCTGGGACTTCCGCGAGGAGCTCGCTCGTAGAGGTGTCGGCGAGGACGTGATCGAGAGGGCTAGGGGCTTTATCAGGGAGATAAGCATTGTTAAGACAGCGCTCTCGATAGCCCCCTTCGCGAACTCAATGCATGATGCGACGGAAGGCGGGCTTCTTCAGGCTCTGAGAGAGTTGTCTGTCGCTAGCCGTGTCAACGTTACAGTAGACCTAAGCGTGGTAGGTGTCGACGAGACTGTGGCCGCGATAGCTGGGGCCATGGGCTTAAACCCGTTTAAACTCCTCAGTAGCGGTTGCTTCATTGCTTCAGTCCCGCCCGGGAAGATAAGGGATGTGGAGGAAGTTCTGGCCGGACGCGGAGTAATGTACAGTATAGCTGGGAGAGTAGAGGCTTACAGCGAGAACCCCGTCGTCGAGGTCAGGTCTAGAGGTAGTCCCGTGGAGAGAGTTGACAAAGACGTGGTTGATGAGATTTATAAGCTGTTCGGGTAATTACGTGGCTTAGAGTGAACACTATGTCCCAAATCCAACGCTTATTCGATCAATCCATTAAACTCCTGGACACTATCCTCCAGCGGATAGACTCCAACGTGCTGTCTAGGTCGAAGGAGCTGGATGCCCGAGAAGTCTCAATAGCCTCAAGCCTCTACAGCTCGCTCAACGGACTTAAGGAATTCCTCGACACGGTAAAGAACAAGGTTGGTGGGATAGAAGAGGATAAGAACATCGTTGTACTCGCTCAAAACACGTATCTTACATTACACGACAGTAAGTTTACACTGTTGAAGATTAAACCTAGGCAGACAATAATATCATTTGACGCCGGCTCCTCAACCCTAATAGTAAGAGCCCGGGGAAGCATTATACTGATATCTCCTGAAGGAGTCTCAGTCAAGTTCAGTGCCGGCGAGCTGAAGTTCAACCCTGCTTCATTAGACGAGTACGGGAGCAAGTTCGATGAGCTGAAAGTAGCTGGGAGGATTATTCAGAAAAGCGTATCAGACTGTATAAGTGTACTAGCTCAAAAAATCAAGTAAGTGGGGCTCAACTTTAGGAAGTAGCCCTACCCTGCTCTGCTTCTGGTGTAGCAATCGATTTAGGTAGCTCGGCAAACTTCTCCTTCACTTTCTGCTCAGCTATAACTCTAGCCTCCTCGAATATCTTTCTTGCCTCGCTGTCCAGCCCGCTGTCAATGTCCGTTGTAAGATCCACGATGGAGCTCCCCATAGCGGTCTCCAACTCTCTCACAGCGTATTGCAGGTCGATCCAGATGTCCGGCGCAACGCTCTTGAGTATTCCAAGGGCCTGCTTCATGACGCCTATTACAGGTCCAACCTCGTTGACAGCGCCGCCGTATATCAGGAAGGTCTCGAGCTTTAACGCAGCGTGTTCTAGCGCATACTGGACGGTGAGCAACTGTTTAGCAACTTTTCTGATCTCAGCTACTTCCTTAGCGTAGATCTTGGCCCTCCTCTCATCCCTCTTCATTAGTGCTTCAACGACATTGTTGAATAGCTCTCTATCCCTCTCGTTCAGCTTCTCAACATAGTTGCTTATCCTCGATATAGCGGTCTTCAACCTGTATTGCGCCATTATAGTCTTCTTCTCAAGAGGCTCCTTATCCGGGTTGAACCACTTCTTCAACTTCTCCCCAATAGACTCCTGCTCTTTATTCCAGTTCCAGCCCGCGCCCATCTAACTCACCGGTTCCAGACACTGAATGGACTTAGGTTAGTTTATAAAGAAGGGGATTAAGGGACATCACACCATGAAGCTGTCTTTTTATTATGCTTCAACTATAGTTTAAGTCTCAAGGGTGTGTTATATGCCTAGCGACCTAGTCCAGGCTTATGTGACATGCTGGAAGAATTGCCATCTACGCACCCTGGAGTCTCTATCGATGTGGGGTTTAGCAGTGAAGGCGTGGATTGAGGAGTGTAGCGGGAAGAAGAGGTTTAAGAAGGTTAAGCTAGAGCTCTTTGATGGGAGTATTGTTGAATCGGGTTGCTTCCTGGATGAAGAGGTTTTCCAGAGTATAAGGATAATCAACATATACATAGGTTTTGCCAGGCAGAATAAAGCTATTGAGAATATAAAAGTAGTGGATTGAATTGAATTATAAAATAGTGATGAATGGTATTACCGGCGACTTGATGAGCGGCCCCCAGGGCTGATCTATTTGAAGGGAGGGTGGGTCATCGTACTGACCACTACCTCAAGTGTTGAAGAGGCTGAGAGGATAGCTAGAGGTCTCTTGGAGAAGAGGCTTGTCGCCTGCGTTAACATCGTTAGGGAAGTGAAAAGCATCTACTGGTGGCAGGGCGCGATCGAGGAGGCGGTTGAGGCTCTGGTAATAGCGAAGACGAGGCAGGATAAACTGGAGGCGGTTGAGAAGACGATCAGAGAACTACACTCCTATAAAGTCCCGGAGATAATAGCCTTACCGGTTATAGCCGGCGGAGAAGATTACTTGGGCTGGCTGGATAAGACCGTTGACCAAGCGGGCACAAAGTGAGCCGTGTTAGAGGTGGCCCAGACGAGCACCTTTACCGTCACCATATCTCCCAGCCCCGCCGGCTATGGGATAACCCTGGTTCTCGAGGCCCTTTTCATCTCAGCTATAATGGGTTTCGCGGCGGTTGGGATAGTAAGGACGGTCAGACTGCTGAAAAGCAGGTTTGACAAAAACGATTAGAAGCCTCTCCCAAGGTATTTTAGGCGGTAATCGCCAAACCCTTTAAGGCCTCGCAGAAATCGGCGTTCAAGCTCTTAGCCTGGAAGGGTATCCGGGTGGTTTCAAGGAAGTAATCGACGTTATCCCGAGGTAGAACCCCCACCACACCGTCCTCTACCTCGAAGTAGATGCCGCCTAGTTGAACAATAGTGGTCTTCACGTTGAAGTTCAATATCTCGAGGAGGTTTAACGATTCGAACGGGGAGAGGAATTCTCCTGCGATCTTTTCCACATACTTTCCTGTCGCCGTATAAACCAAGGCGTACTCGTCTTCAGGGCCGCTCTCATATTGGAACTCCACACCCGACTTTGCAATCAACCAGGCGTATAGTTGTGCGGCTAGGGGTTTTGGTTTAACAACTGATACGACGCTCACGTTGCCAAGCCTAGTCTTCAGCTCATTGTACACCTGCTCATGCCTTTCCCTCGGCTTATTATTAGAGAACCATATGAAAGTGGAATTCCATCCTCTTACAATACTCCGGCATTTATCCCCCGTAATCGACTCGAAAAGCCTTGTTAGCTCCCTAGAGGTTTCTCCTCCATGCTTCAAATGAATAACTGTTATCCTGGGCATCTCCTTTCATCCTATTGATACGCCGAGTTAATCGTGGGCTCTTGATTTAAAATCCGTCGGCAACATATAAAGCTATCCGGCAGCACTTCATGGACGTTGAAAGGTGATGCTGATTGGAATGGAAGTTAGAATAGACCCGTGGGATTACAGGCTTATCCAGGAATACGATAAACTCTTCACGGTGTTCGGGATACAGCCGATCGACAGCATCCCCCGCCGGGAGTTGCTTCAACACCACTTTTTCACTAGGAGAATAATCTTCGGGCACAGAGACTTCGATAAGTGGCTAGAAGCGCTGGTTAAGGGAGAGAAGGTAATAGTGTTAACAGGCTTCATGCCATCCGGCACACCCCATCTTGGCACTGCGATGGTCTTCGAGGAGTTGAAGTTCTTCCAAAGCATAGGGGCACACGTTAAAATCGTGATAGCCGACGCTGAAGCTTACGCTGTTAGACGCGAAGACAGGGATTTAACGATAAAGTTTGGCCTCGAGTTCGTAAAGCATGCCTTGGCTTGGGGTTTAAACCCTGAGAAAACCGAGTTCTACTTTCAGACTGCTATGAGAGAGGCCTACTATAGGCTTATACAAATGTTTTCGAGGAAAATAACAATGGCGGAGATGGAGGCTATCTACGGGGATTTATCGCCGGCTAAAGTTGTTTCAGCCCTCACGCAAGTCGCGGACATACTCCACCCACAACTCGAGGAGTTCGGTGGATTCAAGCACGTCCTCGTCCCCGTCGGCGTGGATCAAGACCCCCATTTAAGGCTGGCCCGGGATGTAGCTGACAGGTTTGAGGGCGAGCTAGGCTTGACGAGGCCCTCCTCAACCTACCATAAGCTCCTAAGGGGCCTGGACGGGAACAAGATGAGTAAGAGCAGGCCGGACTTCGCGATATTCCTCGACGAGAGCGAGGAGACTATTAGGAAGAAGATCGCTATGGCTCTCACTGGTGGTAGGGCTACTGCGGAGGAGCAGAGGAGGCTAGGAGGCGAACCGTGGAAGTGCATGGTGTTCGAGCTGTATACCTACTTCCTTCTAGACGATAAGGAGTTGAACGAGATAAGAGAGGACTGCGTGAAAGGCAGGATACTCTGCGGAGAGTGCAAAAAGATTGCCTTTGAGAAACTGGTGGAGAGGATTAGAGAACACAAGAAGCGGTACATGGAGATAAACGAAAATTTGGCAATAGACAGAATTGTGAGGAAACCCTCCTTCTGAAGTTTTCTGGATCTCAATGTTTATTTCAGCTTCTCAAGAAAATCTAAAACCGCCCTCGCGGGGTCGCTTGCTCTAGTTATAGCCCCGCCGACAACGATGACATCTGGCTCAGCTTCAAGGATCTTCTCGATGTCTTGCAGTTTAATACCTCCCGCTATACAGTACCTACCACCAGTATCCTTCTTGAACTTGTACGCCTCTCTTAGCAATTCGACAGCTGTTAAACCCCTAGCTCTCTGGATGTCCACACCTATGTGGAACAACACGTAGTCTGCCCCCATCTCGAAAGCTTGAACCGCCCTTTCGTAGGCGTTTGCTACGCCTATTAGGTCTACGATCAGCTTCCTCCCACTAGTTCTAGCCAATTCAATTCCTGTCTTAATGGTTGAATTATCCGACAAGCCGAGGACGGTGGCGGCGTCCGCGCTGTTCCTATAGGCCTCTTCTATCTCAAGTTCTGCGGCGTCAATAGTTTTCGTGTCTGCTACTACAAACATGTTTGTAGCCTCTTTTAGAAGCCTGAGGGATATGAAACCCCAGCTTTTAATCAGGGGGGTGCCTGCTTCAATCCACACCCTCTCATCCCTAACCGCCCTCACTATAGATAAAGCAGTCTCAAGCGCTTTCGTCAGGCTCGTGTAGTCGAGGGCTACTTGGAGGTATGTCACCTAATACACCCACGGTTTTTATGCTTGAACTAGATTAAAAACAACCGGTGCCTTAGTTGGTTGCCGACCCGTTGGAAAAAGCGAAGAGTATTGTGGAGGACGAGTTGAAGAAAGTCTTTGACGAGGCTGATGGAGAGGCCCGCAACGTTTCAAACATGCTCTCAGATCTAACATGGATTATCCGCGATTTCACTCTTAGAGGTGGAAAGAGGTTTAGAGCTGCTCTAGTCCTAGCCGGCTACTGGAGTAGGGTTTGGGCACGCGAAATCAACGAGGATGCTAGGAAGGTGATGGCTTCTGTAGAGTTGCTTCAAAGCTATCTTCTAATCCACGACGATATAATGGATAGAGACGAGGTCAGGAGAGGCGGGCCTACAGCCTACGCCTGGCTGAGGGATAAATGCGTTAAAGACGGCTTAGAGACCGAGTGCCTCCACTACGGTGTCTCCCAGGCTATTACAGCGGGCGACCTGCTTGAATCAATGGCGGTCAGGGTGCTGGCATCCACGTCGCCCGACATATCTAGGCGTCTAGTCGAGAAGTATACAGAGGGGTTAATGAAAGTGGCCTTCGGCCAGTTCCTCGACGTCTACTTATCTAGCGTCCCCTTAAGCAGGGTCGGGGAGGCAGAAGTCATCCTGGTCCACAAGTTGAAGACAGCATCGTATACCGTTGAACTACCCCTCCACCTAGGGGCTATAGCCTCTCGTGATGGGGATGAGAAGCTGTTAGCAGAGCTATCGGCGTACGCGATACCAGCCGGCATAGCATTCCAGCTGAGGGACGACATAATAGGGCTGTACGGTAAGCCGGATGTAACAGGGAAACCCGTTGGAAGCGATGTTCTCCAGAGGAAGAAAACTCTGCTAGTCGTGAAAGCCTACGAGAATGGTGGCGAATATGAGAGGAGGCTTCTCGAGGAAATCTACTCCGGGAGGAGAAGTGTGACTCCGAGTGATGTGGAGTTCGTTAGGAGAGTTGTCGAGGAAACGGGTGCTCTAGATTACTCGTTGAAGAAGATTGAACACTACGTGAGCGAAGCCGAGAAAGCGATCAGCAACATGAAGGAGACTTGCCCTGAGGCCAGGGAATTCCTCTCCCGGCTACTGAATAAACTAGCTTACAGGGAGTTTTAAGGCGATTTTACTTATCCAGGCTCCCAGAATTCTTTTTCCTCCTCAGTAACTCGTAGATCTCCTCGGGTTTAAGAGTCGGAGTCTTAACGAAGATGTACCCGATATATCCAACTGAAGCAAGGATTAAGATAACGAGAATATACACGGTTAAATCAACCATTTTAACCCTCAGGTCGCTGGGTCCCAGGAACAAAAAATACGTGTAGAAAACAAACAGAAGCATTGAGACAACTATCATAAACCATCCTTGGAGAGCCCGCTTATTCAAAACGCTCCCCTCCCACACAGTTAATACGGGCTGAATTAATAAGCGTTGGCAGGTTCCGTGGAGTGTTAGAGAATGGGTAGGAGAAAAGGGGAGATAGAGGAGGTGTTGAAGAGGATTTTCTTCGCTGGTAAGAGAGAGGACTACATAGTTTTAATAATCGACAGATCACCTGAGGGAGAGGCTTTGAAACCCATACCCGCGGCCTCAATCGAGGACATTAGAGGGGGGTACATCTACGTAAAGGACAATGTAATCCCATTCCACAGGGTGGTTGAAGTAAGGGATGTGAAAGGAAATATCATTTACTCGAGGAAAAAAGTGCTTTAGATCCAACCTCTCAGCTTCATCGCTTTTACAACTCTATCAACGGCGATCGCGTAAGCGGCTATCCTCATCGGGTACTCCTTGTACTTCTTCTCCCACTCATCGAACACTTTGTTGAAGTTGTTTGTCATCATCTTATCCAATCTCGCCAAAGCCTCGTCGTCTGTTAGCCAGCAACCCATTTTGTTATTGCTCCACTCAATCCAGCTCATCACTACTCCACCAGCGTTCGCCAGGATATCTGGCACCACAATCATGCCCTTCTTGTGGAGGATCTCGTCTGCCTCGGGTGTCGTTGGGCCGTTGGCGCCCTCAACGATCAACTTTGCTTTTATCTCGTTTACATTAGCCTTGGTTATAACGTTTTCAGTCGCTGCTGGCACGATGACGTCTACCGGTAACCCGAAGACGGCTTTATCGCTCGAGTAAACCTTAACGTCACCACTCCTGTAGTTTGTGACTTTCCCAGTCTTCTCCTTGACTTCCATGACCTCCTCAACTTTGAGGCCTTTTGGATCGTAGACAACCCCGCTTGTATCGCTCACAGCGACTACTTTAGCACCCCACTCGGCAAGGTACTTCGCCGCGTGGCTCCCCACGTTCCCGAAGCCGTGGATTGCAACCGTCTTACCCTCCAGGCCTCCAAGCCACTTCTTGGCTGCCTCTCTAACCCCCAAGGCTACCCCGTAGCCTGTCGAGACCACTCTCGCAGTTAGACCCCCGAGCTCCGGGGGTTTAGCTGTTACTACGCCCCATGCGTTGTACCCCACTATCTTACTGTACTCGTCGAAATACCAGGCCATTGTCTGCGGGTTCGTGTAGACATCTGGGGCCGGTATGTCCACGTCGGGCCCGACCTCCCTGGAGATCGCGGCAAAGTACTTCCTGCTCAGCTCCTCGAGCTCTCTCGGCGAGAGCGTTTTCGGGTTCACCCTAACAGACCCCTTCCCGCCGCCGTAGGGTATCCCAGCCAACGAGTTCTTCCATGTCATCCACATGGATAATGCGACTGTCTCGCCAGCTGTCGCGTTCTCACTGTACCTCACGCCTCCCTTGTAGGGGCCCAGAGCACTGTTGTGCTGGCTCCTCCATCCGATGAAGGTCGCTATCTTCCCGTCATCCTTCTTAACGACGATCTTTACTTGGATAAGCCTCTCAGGGTGTCCGAGGACCTCAACGACCTCGTCTGGTAAACCCAAGATGGCGGCTGACTGTTTTAGTTGCTGTACAGCCTGCTGATATACAGGGTCGTTTTCATATAGAGAGGCCAAGCTCATATATAGTTACCTCGTTGACCACTATAGTCATATTACGTATAAATGCTTAACTAGTTTGTATAAAATAGTTCAGCCCTCACACGGTTCTTCACGAGGTCTGAACCGAAGTCGCTCATCATCAAGGGTTTATTTGTCGATCAACGTTTATATTCATGGTGTCGCTGTTGAGGCCCGCCCTAATAGTAGTGGATATGGTTCACGAGTTCGTCAGGGGGAGGTTGAAGAGCCCTCAGGCTGAGTCCATAGTACCCACTATAAAGGGGCTCATCGACAAGGCTAGAGAGTGCGGTGCACCTGTAATACACGTGGTTGACAGGCACCTCCCCTTTGACCACGAGCTGAAGTTATGGGGGCCGCACGCGATGGCTAATAGCCCCGAGTCGAACATCGTGGAGGAGCTGAAGCCTATCGAAGGCGAGTATGTATTCCCTAAGAGGTTCTACAGCGGGTTCAGGGGCACGGGGCTCGATATCGCGTTAAGGGATATGAACGTGGACACGCTCGTTGTAACCGGTATCCATACTCATATATGCGTCCTACATACGGTTGCCGACGCTTTCTACTACGGGTACAAAGTGTACGTCGTTAAAGACGGTGTGGCGGCTTTCAGCCAGAGAGACCACGAGTACGCCCTGGATTACATGAGAAGCGTGTACGGGGCCGAGATAGTTGATTCATCGAGGGCTGTTGAGGTAATATGCTCCGGGAGGAGAGGGGACTAGACTGCGAGTATTTCATAAGGGTTGCCGGGATACTTGAAGCACACTTCCAGAGGAGAGGGGTGGAGGCTTTATCGGTCGCCTTCCTGTTTTACAGGGAGAGAGTCGGCAGGACGTATATCTCGAGGAGGCTGGGGCTAACAGAGAGGCAGGTTAGGGGAATCCTGGAAAAGCTGAGGAAGCTTAGTGGAGGAGAGCTAGACCTCCTAGAGGGCTTCATTAATAGTCTGAGAGTTGAGAGGGCTTCTTTCAACGGGTTTGAGTCCACCATATACAGTCCTTTCAGTCCCCGGCTAATAGAGTGCCTTGCCAACAGGATAATATACTTTAGGGACTCCCTTGTGGTCGCCTTGGAGGATTTTAGGAAAATCTATTTGATAGGCGTGAAGTCGGATAGGCTAGGCTTCCCCTTAGCGCCCGAGGACTTAACGAGGGTCTTCATTGAAAACTTGGAACCTAAGGCTGGAGCCAACTCGATAGTGGTGGTGTGGTCTAGGTACGAACCAGTTGTAGATGACGTAGCTGTTGTATCAAGCTTAACACGGATGTGTAGAGAGGTCTGCACCAATATCAAGTAGAAACCGAGTAGACGGGTATCAGCATTCTCCTACCCTCCACTTCCACTAGTGCCAGGCGTGTCTTGAAGACCTCTTCAAATAAGCCTAGAGCCTGGTTTAACTCCTCGATCCCGAAGTCTCCCTGCATCCTTCCGTTGTTCAAGAGTATCAACCTGTCGCAGAGTGTTGAGGCAACCGAGGGGTCGTGTGTAGATAAGAAGACTAGCTTCTCGCCGGCAAGACCCCTTATCACTTTGATTAGGCGTGTCTTGTTATAGAGATCTAGGTGGATATCTGGTTCGTCGAGGAGTAGGAGGGCGGGATTTTTGACGATCCCAATTGCTATTAGAACCCTCTGGAGCTCCCCGCTACTCAATTCGCTCAGCGACTTCTCCATGAGGTGGCTTATGCCGAGGAGCCTACTGGTCTCCTCGACGTACTTGAAATCCCTGTCCGAGTAGAAGAAACCGGGTGAGCAAGGGTACCTGGCGTACAGGAGGGTCTCTCTAACAGAAACCTTGATCGAGCTTGGCTGAATATCAGACACGTAGCTTACGTATCTGTGTAGCTCGTTTTTCTCCACTTCAACATCGTTAATCCTGATCGAGATTTCACCCCTGTAGGTGAGTAAACCTGCGACCGCCTTGAGTAGACTGCTTTTACCAGCCCCGTTTGGGCCCACGACACAGTTCACGCGGCCACTCGTCAACGTCAGCCTCTCGACCGTGACCCCGGGGTTCTGGCCGTAAACAACGTTTAAGTCGCGTATCTCCACGACAATCATCCTATACTCTTCACCTCACGTAGCAGGATTAGGAGGAAGAAGACCCCGCCGAAGGCTGAGACTACACCTCCCGCGGGGATTTCGCCTACTTTCGTGACAAGCACCTTTCTAGTTGCAAGGTCTGTCGCTAGGAGGAGGATGCCTGAGAGGATGGAGGAGTTGAGTACTGTCACCCTGTTATCGCTCGTCTTGAATAAGAGCCTCGCAAGGTTGGGTGCTACTAGTCCCAGGAAGCCGATAGTGCCGAAGAAGCCTACTACAATGCTCGACAAGCCCCCTGCGATCAGGTTCGCCACCAGCCGAGTGGTTTTGGGGTCAACCCCGAGTTGCTTAGAGTATATGTCGCCTAGGAGAAGGAGGTTGAGCTTCCTGGCGAGTTGTAGGTATGCTATCAGGCTGATTAAAGACGCTGCAACAAGGTAGGGCAAATACTCTTTCAAGGGGGTCACAAACGACCCTAATAGCAGGGCCCATGCGTAAGGTTGCTTCTGGAGGATATAGTAGGATAAGATGAACGAGAGCCCCGAGAACAAGCTAGCGACTCCTACTCCCGCTAGAACATACGCTACCTCACTACCCCCGAGGTAGTTCGCCAGGCTGAGAGACAGGGCGAGCCCGCTTAAGCCCCCGGCGAGGCTACTCACCACTATAAGCACTAAGTCGACGGAGCCTAGGAGTGCTATGGCAAGGTATGCGGCGAAAAGCGATGTAGAACCTATCCCGAGAACATAGTGGTCTACAAGCGGGTTCCTGAGACTTGCCTGGAGGACGCTCCCGGAGAAGCCTAGTATCAAGCCAGCGAGGAAGGCATAGGTGTCCCTGTAGAATCTGTATTCTTCTATTATACGGCTATTCACATTGTGGAAGTCGACTACGTAGACTACGATGAAAGCTGTCACTAGCAAGAGAACGTCTAGGAGAAGTATCTTTAAAAAATACGTTTTGTCAAGGCTCCTCATGGTGTTTAGCTCCTTCTAGAGATAGACCTACCAGCGACGAAACCTATTATCAGTGCGAGAGCCGCGGATATTGTTGTATATAGCAGAGCCTCACTTGTGGAGAACTCTTGTTTAAATAGTGTGGTTGTATAAGTTGTCGTATAGGTGGTTGTGTAAGTAGTGGTCACTGTCTTAGTCTCGGTAGCGGTTGTTGAGATCGTGGAGGTCGTTGCGGGCGGCGTGGTGGTTGTGAAACTCTTTAGAATATCGTAGATGATGCTCGGCGCTAACATGATTATGGGTGATGGCCTGCTGAGCACATCCGTCTCCGTACTGTTCAGGATGACTACTCTAGCACCAAGCTTTGTCAGCCCGGCGTCCCCAACATCTTTTTCCGTGATCCCCATCCCGGCTACTAATATTACATCAGGCTTCCAGGAGGCGATCTCCTCAATGCCCACGGGCGTCCAACCGTAGGTTCCAGCGGCGTTCCTCAAGCCAAGCCTCGAAATAAGGTCGTCGGTGAATGTCGACTTTCCGGCAACCCATATCCCCTGATAGATTCCCACGACGTAAAGTACGCTCACTCCGCTGTAGCCGCCTAGCAGGGTCCTGCCCCACTCCAGGCGCTTCTCAATCCTATTTATTAGATCAATAGCCTCGCTTGTCTTATTGAATATCTTGCCGGCAAGGTATACATCAAAGTAGATGTCCTCAATGCTTGTCGCGCTACCGCCCTTCAAGTACACGACTGTGAGATTGTATTCCGCAAAGGTATTGAGGAGTGGTTTGTGGGCGCCCGCGTCAGCTAGAACTAGGTCGGGTTGAAGTGATAGGATCGTCTCTATTTTTATAGCGCTCCACCAGTAGCCCCCTACGTCTGTTATATTCCTCGAGGCGAACAGCTGGGAGGCGTTTAAATACCAGTCTCTGTAGGAGTAGTCGTCCACCCCTACGAGGACGCTAGAGAGATTGAGTGAGAGGAGTATCTCCGTGATAGATGGTGAGAGCGAGACGACTCTGCTCGGGATGTTGGTTAGGTTTATAGATCTACCTAAGGCGTCGGTTACGGTTATTGTTTGCCCAGACGCAATAGTTAATTTCACTGGTTGAATCGTTGAAAAAGCTATCACTAGACCGATGATCAGCGTTAATATCTGCTTGGACACAACGTCCAACCTCTTCCTCCATTTAAGTTGTGAAACCGGTTATAAACCTTAGGAAAACTATTCCCTCTTCAAATACGTCTTCCAGCCAGCTTCTCGTAGACCCCAATGGGTAGCCTGCAGTTGTATCTCAGGCTTTCGACCTCCATGAAGTGTAGGTCGCCGGGGATGATTATTGAGTGAGGGGGAGGCGGGTAGGCGTAGTTACCCAGGTTTCTGGTGAGATCAGCCACTATAAACTCGTCTCTGAAACCTAAGCGGGCTATTCCCACAGCCACCCTCTCACCTAGCAACCCCCTTTTATCGCTTTCAAGCAGTATTCCCACAGCCTCAGGTATGCTCATGGCCCTCGACTCCTCCACCTTGATGTCTAGTAGAACCAGTGTGTGGAGCCTTCTTGAAATATTGTCGTATATTGTGTTGACAACATACTCAGCAGACTCCCTATTGTAAGTCAGAGTTATCGTCCTACCAAGCTTGTAGAAGTGGAGCCCCGTTCTACTGAAAGCCAGTGAAGCTATTGAAAGACCGTTCACGACCACTACTTTAATACCCTTCCTGGCGGCTTCAACTCTCAGGGCTTCGTGTGTAGTGGCGATCAGAGGATCCCCTGGAACCAGGATCGCGACATTCCTCCTCGAGGCCTCCTCAACTATTCTCGAAATCCCCTCCCCTTCTAGGTCGCTCCTACTGGCGAGCTTATACTCTTTCGATTTCACCAGGTCTATCAACTTGTTGTAGTCCTCGTAGATGTTCGTGTACGTGTCGATGTATACTACGTCCGCCCCCTTAATGTAGTCGAGTGCCTCGAGTGTCAGATCCTCGAACTTCATCCCGAGACCTATTAGAATCAGCATGGTTTAATACCTGGTCAGCCTCCACGCTATACTAATCGCGTAGATAATAGTTAAATTGTAGATCAGAGTCACCGCTATAGAAGTAGCAGGGATAGCGTTGTACAAGCTTTTGAAAATGAAGTAGGAGGTCGGGTTTGATTTAAGCACCGAGATCAAACCAACTAGCGGGTTGTAATACCCGTAGCTAGCGTAGAAAATCCCCTCAGCCGGCTCCCAGCTCGAGTCTTCCACGATGTAGATATCCCCTCCAACAATAGTGGCTGCGAAGAAGGTGAAGAACGGATATAATACGAGGCTCAACAACGGTAGGGCTATACTGATACACTTCAGCTTCATGCTCAAGTTGCCGGAAGCCCTCGAGGAGAAGGCTATCAGAAGCGGGGTGAGCCAGGTTAGGTAGTTTAACCCGCCAACTTTATTCAACACTATCATCCCGGCGACCATGATAACATAATAGTACAAAATGTTTCTTTCAACCAACGGGTCTCGGGCGAGTTTAACCGTTAACAAGGCCATGAATATAATGAAAGGTATAACCCAACCCCAGGTGATAAAGCCGGGTAAGGCTTGTACATTGAATACTATGATGTACATCGGTATAGCCCACAAGCTAAGATCCTGGGGATACCTGTACCCGTGAAAAAAGAGGCTTTTGTAGACGAAGTCCACGGGGTCTCTCAAAAGGAATGGTAGTGAGAGGGCTAGGATGGGTAGAACAAAGTAGATGAGAAGCTTTTTCAAAGCTACCTTAAAACCGTTTTTCCTCCATAGAACTACGAAGGGAATTAGCCCGGTGAAGACGAATATTTGTTTAACCGAAGTCGCCAGGGAGGCGAGTAGGAGACTTCTGTCAACTCTAGCCTCCTCCATGTAGACCATGGAGGCTAAGATCAAGAGGGCTACGAGCAGATCTACTTGGAAACCCGCTAGGGTTGAGTAGGCGCTTACATTGATAAGCCAGAGGAAGCCGGCTGTACTGCCATACCTCTTTCTCAAAATAAAGTAGATTACGTTGAAGCTAACGATGTACGGGATTTTGTCAACTAAAAGCACTAAAGGGTTGAGAGGGCTCGCCCCCGTGTTCAGCAGGCTTGCAAGCCTAAGGCCCATCCAATGGAATAACAAGTATACATAGACAGTTAGAGGAAAGTACGCAGTCTTCGCGGAATACAAGTAGATCTCGCTTACACCGAATCTCGAGGCTATTTCGTACCATTGCTCGAAATACCTGTAGTCGTAGTAAGCCGTGATCAAGGGTGCTGTCAACGCGATGAAAAAGTTAGCGATGATCACCGGGATCCACGTTTCCTCCAGCCAAGCTATAAACTTTTGGACTCTACCATAAACTATTGGAAACCACCTTCCGGAGAGACCAGGTGAGTAAATTAAATTGTTGAAGATAAAAAAAGGTGTTGTGGGGCTTGGAGCATGATTTCAGAGCTACAAGCAGTGTACATTAAAGCCGGCGGTAGCTTCCTCACCTTTAAGGACAAGCCCTTCTCAATAAACTTCCACGCTCTTGAAGCACTCTCCAAGATCCTGAAAAGCGTTTTAGAGAGAAGGCAGGTCGTCTTGGCCAATGGCGGGGGGAGTTTCGCCCACACTGTTGTGACAAAGCTGACGGGCAGAGTAGACAGTAGGGCAATCCTCGTAGAGTGCCAAAGGACTACGCGTTGGCTGAACAAGTTCATTGTGGACTACTTGGTTGATGAAGGGATTAAAGCCGTGTCTATTCAAACAAGTGCTATAATCGTGGGGAAGGATGGCAAATACTATGTGAACCCAGAGCCAGTGATAAACGCGCTGAGGCTCGGGATTACTCCTGTTGTATACGGGGAGTGCGTTTTCACCGTGGGAGGTTTCGAAGTTTTGTCAACGGAAAAGGTTTTCAAGCTAATGGCCCAACACGTTAAGCCAGAGATATTTGTATTCCTGATGGACGTAGATGGTGTCTACACCTGCAACCCGCATGTCTGCGAGAAGCCCATGTTGATCGAGAGAATCGACTCCAGCAATTATGGTAGTGTAATAGGGATGTTGAAGAGCTTTGAGGGAGCGGATGCGACGGGAGGGGTCTACGGTAAGGTGAAGTCTGCTGTGGAGCTGTCGAGGGAGTTCCGTGTACCCGTCGTCTTAGCTAGTGGATTTGACGTGGAGAATATTACGAAGATATTCAATAAGAGTTTAACAGATGTTAGAGCAACAGTTGTGGACTTGAGGGGCGGCTAGACCAGATAGACCGTTAGGGTGTTCCCCGTGAAGTCGAAGTAAGCCTCCCTCCTCCGTGAAACCACTATACAAGTCAACGTTCTCGTCACAACCATATAGTCTATTAAGCTCTCACCAGATGTCACAATAGTTAAGTACTCCTCGAAGTCAAGGTCAACCCGGTTTAAAACGAGTTTACCCAGCTCCAGCTCATCAGAACAGTCGACGGCGTCCTCAAGGGGCTTTAGCTCCGCGTGTTCAACATAGATATACTTCTTCCTTGCATCGCCTGCGACCCTGTAACCCGTAGCCCTCTCGAAGACAACCCCCCTGGGTTTGACCTCGATGCTGAAGCTCCCCCGGATACTCAGAGTCCCGTCCTCGATCTTGACGTCTAATCCGTGGCTACCCCACTTAATGCATTTTTGCACATTCAACCCCCGCTCTACGTTTTAAAACCCGGGGTCTTATACTTAAATTCACGGATTCAAGGTGGGAGCCATGCCTAAAAGACCCATTGTAATACTCAGGGAGGAGGCCGTAAAGAAAGGGGTGTCGATATTAGACGTATACTCGTTTAAAGAAGCGGATGTAGTGAGGCTTAAGGTGAGCGATAGGGTAGTTCTCGCCTACTCCAATAGGAAAATAACCACACTCACTAGTAGGGAGGAGGCGTCTAAGTTTATTCAGGAACTGCTCAAACAGGTAGAGAGTAAGCGTTGAAGAACCCACCGGTGTTAACCCGCCTACTCTAGTATTATATAGAGAGCCGCTTTGTCATCCGGGTTAGACAGCTTGAATGAAACTATGTTGTAGTGGCTTCCAAGATCGATGTTGTTCCACCCGGGCCTCACGTTGTAATCACATGAGTCTATATGCCTAGGTGGTAATCCGATATCATACTCGTAGACTCTCAGGGTGTTATCTTTGCTGGAAAACATTCTGATACTCGCAGTCTTGTAGCCTGTCAAGGGGATGCCGCCGAAGAACTTGTCGCCCACCATAGAGCCCTCTACGCGGAAGACAACCGGGGGGCTGTGGGGGTTGAGGATGTCTCCCTCGGCTATGCTGACTATCTCTCTAACACCTACCTCCAGCCGGGTTGCATCTCTACCACCAAGATTGGGTGAGTTGTTCGTGCCAAGCAGAAGTCTGTCCCCCTTCTTTGTCATGCTGGTTACTCTCGCACCGAGAGCCATGGCGATCCTAGCATATGGAGGTGTTATGTAGACCAGGACAGATGGGCCAACAATGTAGTTGACCGTAGTCTTCGAAGCATGGGGGAGGTGGAGGACTCCATGCGAATACGAGTTGAACACCGCGAGTATCCCTCCCCCTACAACGAGGGCGTTGCTACGTGATGGGGAGTATGATGTAGAGGGGAAGTCGAACAGCCTGACGAAGGCGGGCTCCTCCACCTCCGGCTCTATAGGGTTCCCAACGAGCACCCCGCCCCGGAAGAAATGCCAGTACCTTGCGTAAGCTGTGGTAGCATAACCGCTACCTCTTGACTCAACCCCTCCGCCGTCTACGCTCACCTTAGCCCAGTCCTCAACTTTACGGTAAACCATCCTACCGCTGTAGGGGTCATAGCACTGGACGCCGTCAACCCCCCTCTTCCAGTTTGGTTGCATATCGAAGCAGGCGAACTCCAAGAACAAGCTCCCCTTCAACCCTGGGATCTCGCTTAAACGCTTCAACTCCCCTGTCTTCCGATCCAGCTCGTAGATCCCCAGATTGTAATGCCCGTCTGCTCTACCAAGTAGGAGCTTGTCGTTGAGGCGGTCATATATTATCTCCGAGACCTCCCCAACCCACTCTCTTTCAGCCCTCGCGGATTCACTCCACAGAAGCCTGACCTCCCCCTCGTTGATGTTATACTCGTGGACATGTGAGTACTTGTTTCTAAAGTCGATCTCGCCTGCAAAACCCTCTCTCGCCTTGTATACAGCCGGGTTGTGAACCCACCCGCCGAGATATATGAATTCATCCACGACATCTACAGCGTTATATGTGTCTCCCCCTGAGGCTGGTCCGGGGCCTAGCAGGTGGAAATCATAGACTTTTTCCCTGCCCTCTTGGTGGAAGTATGATCGGGCCTCCATAGAAAGCGTATAGTAGAGCACACCCCTGTAGTAAGTTAGCCCGAAGACCCCTCCACTACCCCACTCAGGGCCGTAACCAGGTTTAATAAGATAGTCCATAATCATCCTTCCCTAGATGACTAGATACACGTTATAAGCCTACCTGAAATAAACGTTAATTTCATTCTATTTCATCTGTCGGATAAGGCGCATGCTAATCTATGGCACAAGGTTAAAACACATAGTCCATGTACGAGCTGGCCTCAATATTCAACCCTCTCAGCCCAGGTAAGGAGATTCTACTGGCCAAGCCTCTAACTCGCAAGGCAATGTCCTCGCAGGGTGTATCACATAGGATCCTCAGTTCAAGCAACCCGTTATCGAGAACCCCGTCTAGGACGACAACTCTACCGCTCATATCGTAGTCGAGCTCCTCGGCTAGCCTGAGAATCCTGCTAGGCTCATCCAATTCAGGTAGTTCAGGCCTATCCCTTCTCTCCATTACCTCTTTCAAAGCCTCCACTACAATTTGTTTTCCCAAATCTATCATCCTCGCCAGCTCAATAGTGAATTGGAGTAGTTTAGATGCGTGGAGTAGTTCTCTCCACCCTCTACCTTCCTGTAGGTCAGAGTAAATCCTTCTAACTCTACTCCTACCAATCGCATCTAATAGATCTGCGAAATCCTCTAGAAGCTGGACCTGCCATTTCACCTCGAGGGCTCCGTCTACTATACCCCTGATATACTTCACCGCGCTGAACAAATCGTACCCCTTGTATACAAGGTAGCTGCCTGTGACCTGGCTACTCCTCCCAACCCCGCCGGAGCAGTGGACTAGAACCCTCCCCCCAGCTTCCAAGTGTTTTTCAATGAAGTTGATTGACCCTAGGACATGTATAAGCTCGACTGGGTGGAAATCAAGGGTTGGAGCGTGGAAAACCTCGACACCCCGAGCTCTAAGGGCGTTTATTACCTCGAAAGGCTTCTCCGCCTCAGATAACAGGTTTACTACACCTGTAAAAACCCCTGATACCTCCTCGACATCTCTCAAAGTAGGCCTAGGAGACTGCGCCAGAGAGCCTGGTATTATCCATTTTAGAAACACTGCTTCCACCCTATTGTAGGTAAGAAAGACTTGAAGTGTATTAATTATCTAGCTAGAGGCTTGAGTAGCTCTCTAATGCAACATTATCGACTATTTTACGCGCGGCCTATTTTACGGACTCCATCTATTTCCAGAATAAATGCAAAGTCCTGTTTCCACGGGCTATTTAAAGCCGGTGTAACAGCAGGTTGAGTACCCGACTGCTTTTAACCCGTACCCGGTGGGATTGAAGACTGGTGTTGAGATGTCTGTTGAGGCAGTTGACTGGAGTAAGGTCGGGGAGGGTGTTGAGGTAGGAGACGAGATTTCCTATTTATCAGACTTCCTGGACGCCTCCATAGCTTTGTATAAAATAGGTGATGAGGCATACAAGTCTGAGGCTATTCACTATATCTTCGCAGGCGTCAGCAAGTGGCTTGAGATAATTGGGCCCTTAAACTACTACCCCGGGCTTATCGAGAAGTTATCTGGTGCTGGTGTTAGAAAACTATGGGAAGCCGGCTTGGATGCAGATTTGATCTCTGAGGCGCTTAGAGCCGGCTGGGACTGCAAGGTTGCTTCTCTGATCGGTGGGGAGGGGGAGATAGTTGAATACTGCCGTGAAGTGGCGGCTGAGCTCCTTGAATCCCTTGGAGTCGACTACACGAGTATATTAAAGGCTTTCGAAGGCGAATCGGGCAGACCAGAGTTCTACTCTAGTTTGATCGGTCTAACCCTCGTTCTGGCGACAAACATTTAATTTTCAGCCGGGATTAAGTATCTCCTATACTCACGGAGTTGAAGCCGTTGAGTAAAGCCGGCTCGTTGCTCAAATACCTGTTTGTCGTAATATATGTGATAGTAGCACTCGTGATGATACTTCTCCAGCAGATATTGGTGCCTTCAGTCCTCTACGGGGTTTTCCCAGATAACGAGGAGATATATATCACCCCGGTTGGCAGGCTCTCTATTGTCATCACATACTACAACGATGCTTCTTCGAGTGCGAGCAGTGTGGTGGCGGCAGGGTTTATCCCGGTTCTCCACGTAACGCCGGCTAATACTGGCGATGTAGTGTTTGTTAGAGGCTACGGCCTCGACTGGATCACTATAGTTTTATCGCTATTAGGGTTAGGCGTTCTATCTCTCACACTTCTCAGGGTTAGATTAGAGCTCCTTATTGACAGGGTAGTCGCCATCGCAGTGCTGGTTCTAACCATATCATCACTGGCGAGCTACATGTACTACACTATTGCGGTTGAGAGCACGCCTATATACACCGGACGGTACTCTAGAGTAGCCGACAGGCCGTTTGAAAAAGTCAACATAACGGGGGTGGGGGACGAGCTAGGGGTTCTCGACTCCTTCAACGGAAGCTACCTCATAAACCTCAGGACCAATGCTAGTGTCATAGCGTTCTACACACCTGGTGTAGGCCTAGCTTATTGGCAGGGTTCTCTCGGAAGTGAAGGGTTGCAGTATCTCTCCAAGTACTTTAACTTCACAAAGCAAACCTATGTCCTCATAGAGCCGTGGAACTCCACTGTCTACTATAGTAGGATTGAATTCGCGAGAGGGAGAAGCGGCTTAGAGGGTCTAACTTACCTTACATTGTCAACAATGTTGATGGTGGTCTCCGTGATACTGGGGTTCTCAAAGAGCCTCCTCGGACCGTTTAGATCGAAATAGCTTCGCCTAGCCTGGGAAGGAGTCTATCACAGAGAGCATGTCTTTCGTGGTGAATTTCTCGACTCTGAAATACTTGTATGAGACTTTCCTCAAACTCTTGTTCTCGCCGCCAACCATGATTGTTATCAGCCTAGCTTTAGCTTTCTTCAAACCGTATTGTATCTGTTGCTCTGCGATCCTGTCTATGCCGTCGGTTATCAAAATTATATCCGAGACATCTCTGGCTTGATCGGACTTCAAGTCTGCTGTCGCGGTTATTATCGCCCTCGTTATGTCTGTCCCGCCACTCCCCTTAACGCTGGCTATGTAGTCGATCATCTTCATAGCTTTTTTTGCTCTAAGCTTGCCTTCTATTTTTACGAGAGGGTATGTTATACTGTCGAAAAACCTCAGGTAGAAGTCCCTGAATTCCCTGCTCGCCTTCATGAACATTGCTATGGCGACAGCCTTCGCCCACGTCATCTTGACACCCTCCATACTCCCACTCTTGTCGAGTAGAACGTATACTGGCCCCCTACCCTTTGCTAGTACTTTCCTGAACAAGAGTAGCCTCTTCTCCACGTACCTCAAGTCAAACAATTCCTCAGGTAGCGCAAGGTTGGATGAGACAAGCCTCTCAACGTCGCCTCCAAGCTCGTAGCCATCATACTCCCCCCTCTTGAACCTGTATTTTTCTTGGACAGCAGTGAGCATCCAGGGCTTCAACCCTTTAATCAACTCGAGGATCTTCGCAACATCAAGGTTTTTAGCAAGTCTCAGTAAATCCATCGAATACTCCTCGAGCTCATACAAGCTGGACGACCCTGGCTGGTCGCCTTCAGCTATCTTCTTCAGCGCTTTCACATTGTCCACAATCCTAGCCGTCGCCTCAACCGCTTTCTCAACGCTCTTCTTAATCTCAGCCTCGCTTTCATCATTTCTCTCCCCAGTCGTGAAGCCCCTGCTGGGCTCCTCCCTGGCTTTGGCAAGCTCTGCTGCGAAGACGGAGGCGGCGATCGAGCTTATGAAAGGGTCAAGTATAGTCTTGCCCCTAATCTCGCTGAACCTACGTGAGCTAAATAAGCCTCTCACAATCGCAAGGGAAGTCTCGAGGCCGGGTTCAACGTCCTCCCTCACTAAGGGGGCTGGGAGGTAGAACGAGTAGAATAAATCGGCGCTTAAAACCTCGTTTATCCCCTCCGGTTTTTTACCGTGGATGAGAGTGATAAGCCTGCTTACCTTTAAACCCCTATATTTAACCACCGGGTCATCGTAGTTTATTCCCAGTAAAACGCCTTTCCTCATCAAAGGTCACTACAGTGAGAGCTTCCTCTTAATAACTTCAATCAACTCGTCAACCTCCTCGAGGACTCTCGCGGCTTTCTCCCTAACCTGCTGATCACCGGTCTCCTCGGAGAGCCTCTTCACGCGCTCTCTCACGGACTCAAAGCTCCTCAAGTAGTCTACGAGCCTAGGGTCAAGGTCTGAGAGCTTGCTGATGTACCTGAAGACCTCTCTAACATTGTTCTCAATCTCGGAAAGCTCCTTCAGGAATTTCTCGCTTGCCTTCACCTCCTCTAGGAGAATACCGTAGATTTTATCGTACTCTTCTCTATCCCTGGCTACAACGTACTTTAAAGCCATCAAGTCCTCTTCGACAACCATCATCCTACCATTGAGGACGGCCATTGCGGCCAGCGCCTTCAAGCTCTTCCCTTTCCTCCTGTCTGTTAAATGAATGCCTTGATCCTCGAAGATAGCGAATAGCTTCAGGGCCTTGTCTTTAATGCTCTTAACGTCAACCGAGAGGACAAACTTGTTTAACTCCCTTATCTCATCCATTGTTAGAATGGGCTTTGCCGCACTATACCCTTTTACTTCAATCTCCCATGCGGCGTCTAAGAGGCTACTCCACTTGTCCTCCTCAACAGGTTTAACGAAATGCCTGAACAGGAACCTGTCGTAGAGAGCCTGGAGTTCCGGCTCGTCTGGGACACTGTTGGAAGCGGATATGAGGGCCCACAGCGGGACTTTGATCTCGCTGTAGCCGTCGTATATCACCCTCTCGTTCATGAGTGTCAGGAGGGTGTTGAGTATAGCCGAGTTAGCGTTGAATATCTCATCTATGAAAGCGATCTCGGCCTCCGGTAGCTTGTTGCTGGCTATCCTAACATACTTCCCCTGCTTCAGGGCGTTGATGTCTATCGGGCCAAACAGCTCGTCGGGCTCCGTGAACCTGGTAAGAAGGTACTTGAAGAACCTTGCGTTAATCAGCTCCGCAGCCCTCCGAGCCAGCGCAGACTTCGCTGTCCCCGGCTCCCCTATGAGTATGGCGTGCTCGCCTGTAAGTATCGCCAGCCCTAGGACTAAAGCCTCCTCTTCTCGGCCCACGAAAGGCTTCGACAGCTCTTTGACAAACAGCCTTGCCTTCTCCAAAAACTGCTGAACACTGCTCACTTAAATCCCCTTTAACCTAACATAGATTTGAGGGCTAATTTATCTCTACCCGTTTCCTTTTAAACAGATCGAATGGGGATTTTCTACTCGGTGTACTAAACACGGCGAGGTATAGGAGGTTCAAAAACAAGAGTAGCTACTGGATTTGGCTTAGGCTAGCGGGCTCAACCCTCTGCAACGATGCTACACCCCTCCAGGCAAGTCTAGCTAGGAAGAAGGCTGAGGCAGTAGCATCAGCCTGAGGGTGCACGTTTAATAAAGCTCACCGGCCCATCCGCGCTCCCCATGGGCTGGGGATCTTCATGAAAGTGCCCTCCCAGCGAAAATTTCCTCATCTAATGTGGACAACCAGCGTCCTTAACGCTTTAGAAGGGAGCATTTTACGTTATTTTCCAGCATAACTCTTGTTTATACTAATATTCTCAGGGTGAGGCTTATCGCAATCGCGGTTAATGTAGCTGGGGCTAGGTACTTGTAGACTTTTTTCAAATCGGCTTTAAAGTAGTCTGCTGAGAGCACTAGGCACGCGTGGACTGGGCTCAGCATGCTGCCTGTGAAACCGCCTAGGAAACCATAGAACGTGTTACCCGGGTTTAAGAAGGGTTTGAACACAGGGAAGGCGATGGCGCTGAAGGTGAATTCAAACCCTGTAGCAACAACTATGAGGGCGGTCACGGCAAAGAGAGATGCTTCGACAGGCCTCAGGAAAGCGCCGAGCTGGCTCGCCAACCCGCTTACCGAGATCGCGTGGCCGTAGATGAGACTGACTCCTATTAGGGTGAGTATCGAGGGGTTTAAGCTGTATTTCAATGCGTTCAAATGGGAGCGGGGGCTTGGCTTGTAGACAACCGTGTAGACTGCTATAGTGGCTATAACCGAGGCGAAGACGTTGATGTTTAAGCCGAGGTTTAATAGGGCGATTAAGCCGAAGGGCCATAAGTGGACTAGTTTGCGTAGACTCTTACGCTCGCTCTCACGTCTATTAGCTATGAAGGAGAACAGGAAAGGTAGGCCCGTGAGAATGCTCGCTAGCATAATCGGCATATTCACCCAGGCTATATCCCTGACATCCATCCCTGTGATATATGATGCTATTAACACCCCCTGGTAGAGGGGCCAGACGGTAATCCAAATGTGCCTAAACCAGAAATTCAGGAAGGTCTTCTCCTCCGGCTTCATATTAGTCTTCTCGTAAACACTGTCTACTAGTGTGGCGGAGACATATGCTCCACCGGGCATTGGTAGCAGGCCTACGAGAGCAGGTATAGACGCGCCCGCCAGCCTGAAGTCGACTGACTCAAGGGACTCAACAGCCTCCCTCGAATGAATGTTCTCCCTGAAAAGCTCGGCAAGGTACATGGCTGCGGCAAGCGAGCCCAGCGTGGTTATAAAACTCGAGTTGAGAGCCCCATAGAACACTAACGGGGAGCTCAGCCCGAAAACTACTGCCGAGAATAAGAGGAGGGATGCGAATACAACAATGTAGGGTTTAAAGCCTGCAAGCATCATCGCGACCATTAATGAAATCGACGCGAGGAATGCCACAGCAGCCCTCATTCAAACCACTTGTATAGGAAGCCTTTACTGGATATCAGGATTTATAGGGGGTTCTCCTTTAAATACTGGCGAGGGAGTGAAATGATAGCGAGAATAAGTAAGAGGAGTTTAATAATCCAGGAGGCCTACTCCCACTGGGATATCCAGGACATCCTCAACGAAATTAACCCGATATTGGTCTCGGGTGACTACCAGCCCACGTATTTCTTCGAGGGGACGCCTATCGTGGGGCAGGGAGGATTTCATGTAATCATCAAGCTCTCCAAGGATTTGAGTGAAAGCGATCAAAGGATTATTAAAAGGCTTTTATCAATGCGCGAGGTAAAAGTTGTAGAGGAGGAGAAGATTGAGGCCTGAATTCCTTTATAATAAGGTGGTCGAGGAGTTATCGAGGAATAAGATTGTCGCGGTTGTCACCATTGTATCAAAGGAAGGTAGCGGGCCGAGGGATTTAGGCGCTCAGATGATTGTGACGGAGGACGGCTTTAAGTATGGTACCATAGGCGGTGGAAGCCTGGAGGGCATTCTATACTCGGAGGCTTTGAAAGCTCTTAAGGAGGGTAAGCCAAGGCTGTTGAAGCTGGCTCTCAGGAGGGACAACATACCGAAAGACGCTATACCCACAAACCAGTTATGCGGGGGCGTCGTAGAAGCCTTCATAAACGTAATCCAACCATCGCCACGCCTGATTCTAGCGGGTGGGGGCAATGTCGGGAAGCCTATAGCCGATATAGCTAGCATACTCGGCTTCAGGGTCATAGTGATCGATGATAAACAGGAGCTAGCGAACCCGCAGAGATACCCTTACGCGGAGAAGGTTATGGTTGGAAACCTAGAGGAGGAAGTCGGCAAACTCCAGTACGTGAAAACCGACGTGTTTGTAATAGCCTACGGCGAGGTTGAGACCGACTACAAGGTTCTCAGGAAGCTTATCGAGTTGAAGTTCCCAGGGCACATCTGGGCTTTATGCAGCCGTAACAGGTGTGCCTGGATGCTGAAGAGACTTCAAGAGGAGAACTTCAATCTATCAGACTACAAAGACAGGTTGCACATGCCGGCTGGCTTGGACATAGGTAGCGACACACCGGAGGAGATCGCTGTAAGCATACTAGCCGAGGTTATATGCGTTAGAAAATCGTGTTCGACACCCGTGAAGTCCATGAGTATAGCAAGTGTTTTGATCAAATAGGCGGCTGTACCTCCAACCCCACGTTTAAATCCTGGTCGAATCTAGGTCGCGAGGAGACCAGTGAGGCTGAACCTCGGGTACTCAAGTGTTACAGTGCTCCAAGCGTTCTCGAAGGGCGTGCTGGGGAATGAATTCATGGAAATAGATCAACCCAACCTACTAGCTGGGGCAGTTTAAGTCTTAGGCGGGGAGGGAAGCATTAGATCTATCAAGTTATCGGCATATACATAGGCTCTAATTCCTAGATGTATTTACCCACAATTTTAACTTTGAGCTCTCTCAGCTTTCTGAGAGCCACCAGCTTCTCTTTTTCCCCTAGGGAGGCCCTGTCTATTATGTCCTCGAGGGTGGTTACAACCTCCTCCGCATCCCTCCTCTTAATTTTGTATGGTACGCCGTCTTTACCGCCGATGGCGTATGAGTAGACGAATGGGTCCAGGGGTGTGTCGACCCTGTCCTTGAAGCTCGGGGGCTCATCGTATATTAAATGGCTTATCAAAGCTAATGCCCTCATAGTCTTCGCCCCAACACCTCGGGCTAAGACTAGGTCTTCAAACCCTTCGACAAGGACATCTATATCCTTAAACAACTTGTAGACCTCGAAGGGGTGGGGAAGGGGCTGGTACACCGTGATGTCTTCACCCCTATATTTTACCCTCGTCACCACGCCGGAACCCGTGGGAGTCGTGAAGCGGCTTAGAGTGGTCTGCCCCCTAATAGTGTTGTAGACTTGGCTGTAGAGGTTAGCCACCTTAAGCAACCCCTCTCGGGCCAAATCATCCAGTGTCCGCCTGAGCCCCTCTGCCTCGGGGTGAACCATGTTTAACACCCTCCCAGCTTCGACGCCCGCCACCGACTCATGTGGGTTGTTGAAGAAGGTTGTCGGTTGTCTCCAATGATATCTCCTAGCAGTCTTATCATCAATGTTCATGCCTTGCTGCACGATACTCCATTTGCCTGTCTCGGAGAGGAACATCGCGTGGTGGTATAATGTGTACCCTGCTTGGAAGAGGGCTGAGTCAACTTTCGCTACAAGCCTCGACGATCTCTCCAGTCCCCGCGCCAACTCCTCGCTTAGGTTGAATTTCCTCGAGGCCTCTCTTATCTCGTAAGGAGTTCTCCTAGCGTTCTCCCCCTTCCCACCCAAAACTAACACTCCTAGCTGAGGGTTCCTCCACGTGACGCTCTTCAACACGCCAGTCAAAACCGTTGTGGATCCACTGCTATCCCAATCCATGCCTATGACGTTGCTGAACGCCTGGAACCATAGAGGGTTGCTGAACCTCTCGACAACTTTGTCTGCGCCGAACTCTTCAACCATGATCTTGAGGATAGCGGACGAGAGCCTTTCCATGACACGTAGTAGCCAACCAGGCACAGAACCCTCGTGGAGCGGTAGCTCTGCTACTCCTTCAAGAGACATGGTTTAACCTAGCCACTGACTCTCCACACTTTAATACACCGGCTCAAACCCTATTATATCTCGAGGGCCTACGCTACCTAGTATATGGATGGTATGCCATGCTGTGTGCAACCATTCCCCACCGACTACCACACTATTGCCTTCTCAAACAGTCGGGGTTGCTTTGAAATACTCTTAATTCAATATTAAGGACAACAGGTGCCATCTTTGAGAAGAGCCCTATTCGTGGGTAGATTCCAGCCATTCCACATAGGCCACTTGAAGAGCGTTGAGCACATACTCGGGTTATTCGACGAGGTTGTCGTGGTCGTGGCCGCGGCCCAGTACAGTTTCACAATGGAGAACCCTTTCACAGCGGGTGAGAGGATTGAGATGATTAAGAGGGGGCTGGGGGAATTGTATAGGAGAGCCTATATTGTACCAGTCGACAATATTCCAAGCAACTTCGAGTGGCCACGCCACGTTTTGAACTACGCTCCCAGGGCTGAAGCAGTCTTCAGCAACAACAGGTTCGTCAGGCTACTTTTCGAGAACTACGGCTTGAAAACCTATGAGACGCCCCGCGTGGAGGGCGTGAGCGGGAGCATTGTGAGAAAGCTCATGGCTGAGGGTGGCGAGTGGAGGAGGCTTGTCCCAGAGCCCGTAGCGGAGTTCATAGAATGCATTGGCGGAGTCGAGAGGGTTAGAGCCCTCTACTCGCTTGGCGTAAGCATGAGGGGGGAGAGGTTTGAGGGCTAGAGCCTCTATCATGGTTGTAGGTAGCGAGATACTGAAGGGCATTACGCTGGACACCAACTCCAACTGGCTTGCGAAGAAGCTCACGGGGATCGGCTTCGAGGTCGCCAGAATCCTTGCTGTACCCGATGATCCGGGTGAGATTGAGTGGGGTTTGAAAGCCCTGCTAGAGTGCTCGGATGTAGTGGTGGCGACCGGGGGACTCGGCTTCACTGAAGACGACATAACTTCACAGGCTATTGCTAGAGCGCTCGGTCTAGGCTACGAGTTCAGCAACGAAGCCTACAAACTTATCGAGCAGAAGCACGGGGAGGATGCTGTAAAGTACGTTAAGGCGGCTTACATGCCGGCAGGCGCTAAGCCTATTCCAAACCACGTAGGCGTCTCACCTGGATTCATTGTTGAGTGGCGTGGGAAAAAAGTAATCGCCCTCCCTGGAGTACCAGTTGAGATGAAAGAGATGTTCGAGAGGTATGTCGAGCCCCTCCTGCAATCCCTCACCGGGAGGATTTCTATGAGAGCGATTGTGGTGACAAACCACATGGTTGAAGCCGAGGTAGACGAGCTTGTGAGAGATCTCAGGAGGATGGAGGACGTGTACGTTAAGACGCACGCTGAGAAACCTGTTAAAATAACCATAGTGGTATACGGAGGCGACGTCAAATCTGCATGCAGTACTCTAGAACGGGTTATAGGCGATGTTTCAAGGAGGCTGAATGTCAAGTCGATTGAGAAACCACTGGAGTGCTCAGGGTAGGGATGCCGCCGCCGGGATTTGAACCCGGGACAACCGGATCTCCCCTGGGCCTCCAACTCCGGTTCTGCAGACCCCGTATGAGTCCGGCGCTCTAGCCGAGCTGAGCTACGGCGGCTCCCAGGGAATATATTATCTATGGGAGGTTTTTATAAACACCTTTACAGGGAAGCACGCTACTCTCTTAGATATGGTTTACCAAGCCACTTAGGCCCTCTCGCCTGCCTGGAGACGATGACGAGAGCTATTGTGATTATAATGTATGGTATAGCTAGTAGGAAGTAGACTAAGTCTGCTCTACCGATCGCGTTGAAGTAGCTTTGCGTCGATATTGCAGTAGACCACGATAAGCCGAATATGAGTGCTCCCAAGTAGGTTCTTAGAGGACTCCACTTACCAAAGTAGACTAGGCCGATCGCTATGAAACCTATGCCATAGGTCAAATTCTCATAGAAGACCTGGGTTATCCCAATGCTCAGGAACGCCCCCGCCAGCCCTGCTAAGCTAGAGCCAGTTAACACGGCAATGTACTGGATCAGCGACACATTTATACCCATTGCGTCAGCTGCCTTCGGGTTTTCTCCCACGCTTCTAATCCACAACCCGATTCTAGTCCTATTGATCAATAGCCAGGCAACTATCACGAGGATGTAGGAGAAGTATACTAGGTCTAGTTGTTGGAATAGTGATGGGCCTACCACAGGGATATTCGAGATAATGGGTATACTTATTGGCGAAGGAGCTGACAAGTACACCTCCCTCTCCCCGTATATTGTCCTGTAGAAGAAGTCGGATAACCCGAAGCCGAGGAAGTACAAGCCCATTCCCGTTATCGCCTGGTTTAATTTAAGCGACACGGAGAAAACCGCTAGTATTAGCCCCATTAGTAATCCTACTGCCAACCCTGCTAAATAGCCGATGTAAATATTGCCTGTTACCAGCGATGCGTGAAAGCCTAGGAACGCGCCTAGGAGCATGATTCCATCTATCCCGAGATTTATAACCCCGGATCTCTCGCTAATGACCTCCCCAATCCCTGCTATAGCCAGAGGTGTGGTAAGAGTAATTCCGAGGGAAATAACAGAAGTTATAACTTTCTCGAGACTCATCTACTTCACCTTCACCAGCTTTATCTCGTAGAATGCGAAGAGAGTGGTTACTAGGACGAACAAGTAGATCAACCCTTCTAGAGCTTTAGAGAACGTGTATGTGAGATGGGTAGCAGTCTGGAGGAAGGAGGAGCCACTGTAAATCGTACCGAACATTATTGAGGCGGCTATTACACCTAGAGGGTGATCTCTGGCAACCAGCGATACTATTATCGAGGTGTAACCCAAGCCTATCGATATCCCTTCAAAAAGATAGTGGAGGTTCCCGAGAACTTCGACTCCACCCGCTATCCCTGCTAGTGCACCGCTGTAGGCCATACTCAGTACAATTACTTTGCTTACATTAAACCCCGCGTACTTTGCCAACTCAGGGTTTGAACCAGTGACTCGTATCTCGAAGCCTGCTTTAGTATAGAAGAGGAGATAGTAAGAGAATATAGCAAGCGCTAGAGCGATCATTAAACCAGCGTTGAGGCCGGATGAC
>Ga0080004_1119124_pt1 | contig 66241 bp, 71 predicted proteins | sample WasSprMetagenome_FD_69207 | JGI IMG/M metagenome (GOLD analysis project Ga0080004, IMG submission 69207) | Sulfidic aquatic microbial communities from Washburn Spring, Yellowstone National Park, USA - WS (SPADES assembly) (version 2) | ecosystem: Environmental > Aquatic > Thermal springs > Hot...
GGTTTTTGAGGACGCGGACTATTTCGAGCCTCTGGAAGGGTAGATTTACGCTTTTTATGACTTCTCCTTTTTCCATGTCTATGGGTCCCGGGGATCCTACGCCTATGCCTACTATGTCTACGTTGTGTTTTTGTGTAAAGGTTTTTGCTAGTCTTGCTATGTGTTCTAGGTATTGGTCTGGGTTGGAAAAGCTTCTCGTTGGGAAGACTTCGATTTCGAATATCTCTCCTTCCTCGTTTCCGAGGGCGACGCGTGTCTGGGTGGCCCCTATATCTACTGCTACAGCATATTTCATTTTGCTCGATGTAGATGTCTATTGGAAGCTATTTTTGTCTTTTGTGTAACTTCAGGAATTACTTTTTGTTTTGTAATTATAGAGAAGAGATTAAAGAAAAATTCAATTACTCTGAACGGAAATACTATGCGTGGGGATGATGATGGTTAAAAGAGGGTATTTACATGTGGCCGTGCCATCGCGCCTGACCCCTTACCTTGTAATTGTCGCTTTGCTGAGGGAGAGTAATGAGTAGGGATAGTATCCACCTGGTCTTAGTTTTTCTGAGCCTTGGCTTGGCACTGGTCTCTATTTTTCTGGCTGTTAGGGTTGTGCTCCTGCTTCAGGATACCTCTAGAACTCTGGATTACCTGGCTGGGCAAATAAAAAAGGTCGACGCTGTGGATAACCTTAATTCATCAGCTATGTATAAGCCTATCCATGTGGCTCTTTGTGTAAATGCTTCCGTTTTCTCATGTTTCAGGGAGGTTTATGTTGGGGGCGTGACTGTTTTATCGGTTATTTCCAGGCATTACCCAGTAGTTGTTAGGAGTAACGGATCGGCGGTAAAAATTATTGGAATAGTCGGCGAAGACTGTAGTGGAGAATGGCGCGTCTATAACGGTGAAGGTAAAGAGGTAGAAGACCTTCTAATACAGATTTACGATGACACTACTCTGTACGTTAAATGCTTGAGTAGATGCTAGCTACATAAATGTTTTAAATATCTTTGAGGTTTTTAGCCTGTGCACCGGCACCTCTGGTTGGGTATCGTCTTGATGTTCCTTTTACTTGGGGGTTTTGTATTGGCCAATGTAAATGTCAAAACTCATAAGGGCGACACCAATCTTCAAGGATATACACAACTCTGGGTGACTGTATCCCCGCAGAAGCTGAACTTGACAAGCAATGTTGGTGTTGTCTCTATTTTTGTAGCTAACCTTGGTCCAGGGGTTGCTGAGAACACCTATGTGAGCCTCTCAGCCACTGGTTGTTCACTTCTATCCACGGATGGAGAGAGATGGGGTAGGAATCTCACATTCTTTCTGGGCAACATGCCTGTTCGTTATACGAAAACTCTTTCAGTGATTGTTCGCTGTAACGGCACCATAGGTTCCATAATTGTGACAGCATTGTCGGACAACTGTGACCCAGTTATGGCAAGCATTGATGTTCAGCTCGCTACCAATAGCCCGAGCGCCAGTACACAGCTTCCAATAACGAACCTTATAGCGACAGCAACGATTGTCTTGGCCTTGATATTTCTAGGGGTTTACTTGGTTAGGAGAAGAAATGAAAAAAGGAAAAGAAAGAAAAAGACTAAATAATTTTTTAGATCCAGCCCCTGAGCTTCATTGCCGTTACTACTCTTTCTACTGCGATCGCATATGCCGCAATTCTCATTGGATACTCATGGAATCTTTTCTGCCACTCGTTGTAGACGCTACCGAAGTTCTCGACCATTTTCTTTTCTAGCCTTGAAAGCGCCTCTTCCTCAGTGAGCCAGTTGCCCATCCTGTTGTTTGCCCACTCTATCCAGGACATGACTACGCCTCCAGCGTTTGCGAGGATATCTGGGATCACGATTGTGTCTTTCTTCCTTAGTATCTCGTCAGCCTCGGGGGTTGTTGGACCGTTTGCGCCCTCGCTTATGATTTTCGCTTTTATCCTGGGTGCATTGTCCTTTGTTATCACGTTTTCGACGGCTGCTGGGACAAGTATGTCTACGTCCAGCTCGAGTATTTCTTCATTGGTAATCTTTTTCTTGTACTCCTTGTAGTTTGTGACGCTACCCGTTTGCTCCTTGATCTTGATAAGTTCTTCAACGTTTATTCCGTTGGGGTTGTATATGCCACCCTTACTGTCTGAGACTGCTACAACCTTTGCTCCCCATTCACTGAGGTATTTTGCGGCAGATATTCCTACGTTTCCGAAACCTTGGACAGCTACAGTTTTGTTTTCAACGCCTCCCCAGACCTTTTTAGCCGCTTCTCTAGCAACGATTGCGACGCCTAGCCCTGTGCTTACGACTCTTGCATATAGTCCACCGATTTCTTTGGGCTTGGCTGTCACCACTCCCCATGCATTGTAGCCGACTATCTTGCTGTACTCGTCCATGTACCATGCCATGGTTTGTGGATTCGTGTACACATCTGGTGCTGGTATATCCACGTCTTCTCCAACAATCCTCGACAGGGCTGCGAAATACTTTCGAGAAAGCTCTTCGAGTTCTCTTGGGGAAAGCTCCTTTGGATTAACCTTTACTCCTCCCTTGCCACCACCGTAAGGTATGCCTGCAAGAGAGTTCTTCCACGTCATCCATATTGACAACGCGACAACCTCGCCTTCTGTAACGTTCTCGTGGTACCTTATTCCACCTTTGTAGGGCCCTAAAGCACTGTTGTGCTGGCTTCTCCAGCCGTGGAATACAGCTATTTTACCGTTGTCTAGTTTTACTGGTATCTTTACGTATAATAACCTTTCTGGGTGCCTAAGAACCTCGACAATATCGTCCGGTAGGTTGAGGATCTTGGCGCTTTGCTTTAGCTGTTGTACAGCCATTTGGTATACAGGGTCGTTTTCGTATGTCATTTTCTCGCCGATAATCAATATTGCAAAGTAATATTTAAGCATAAAGCTTTTATAGACCATTGTAGTTGTTCGAAACTTTTTATAAGCTTTACTCAACAAGTGTAAAAAAATTCTTTACAGAAAGCTGTAGGCTCTTAGGAGTCTATTGGAGAAATGTAAAAACAGAAGCTGTGCTGTAAAAGGTATTACGGGGAGAAAAACGGTATAAATAATGCTTATTTAGCAAATTTGATTTGAGCCTTTAGAATTCCTCTTCTTCTTCCTCTTCTTCCCACTCTTCCTCCTCTTCGGGGAATTCTTCTTCCTCTTCCTCGAATTCCTCCCACTCTTCCTCCTCTTCTTCTTCCCATTCCTCCTCTTCTTCAGGGAATTCTTCCTCTTCTTCTAGCCAGGCTGTTTTTTTCATAGTCTTTCATTTTGGTCTGTAAAAAACATGTATTAAAACTTATCTTTGGGGATACAAATGAGAAACTTTATAGGGCTTTGAAACGATTACAGACAAGTGAGTGCCCCAGAAATTGTAGAGGAATTTGTAGTGGATGCCGACAGTCTCCGAGAAAAGCTGATGAAAATGGGTGTAAATAGTATTGTGATTGCAAAAAATGATGAAATAAAGTACAAGTATCCCCGGGATTTTAACGCCGAGGAACTGGTATACAAAGTGAAAACATTGCTCTATCTTTTGGGTCATGAGGGCCAGAGCTTCTTTGTCAAGCCTTCTAACGAAGTAATCTTTGTTTTTAGAGCTGATGATGCATTAGTGATATTCGCCGGAGACTTAGACGAAAAATTCGAGGAAGAATATTCTTTTGTTGCAAGGCTCTTTCTAAGTGAAATAGCATAGGGAAGCTAGGCCCAATCGTTATGCAATAAATACATTAGAATTGGAAACCATACATCAAGTATTATCTGGCATAGATACATAAGAAGAAGACTGTGAACTTTCTTAAGGGGAAAACATCGGTGGATTTATAAGTTGTCTTTTGGTTTATGCAGAGGAGTGGGTATGAATAGGGCGTTGCTACTTCAATACTTGATTGGACTTGTATTGCTGGTTGTTTTTGCTTTTCTGAATGCTAATTTTCCCCAGTATACTTCATGGATCTTTTTGCTGTACTTCATTGCTTTGATGTCTATAATGTTTGTTTTGATGGGAAAGCAGACACAGACGCTTCTCAAAGACCTCGACGAGATTAAGAAAGGAGAGACGCTTTACAAATCTAACATGGAAGAGGTCGTGAAGCTTAGAGAGAGAGACCTCCAGAATACACAGCCGGAATTGATGGGACAGTTTAAAGCTACCCTTGTACCATTCTTTTCACTCCTTGTTTTTATATTTGTTTTCTATATTCCACAGGTAAGGGATTTCTTTTTCCAGGCAGGCAGAATGTTTGCGCCTGTAGACACGAAAATGGCTAGTTTCTTTGAATACCTCTTTCTGTATGGGTTCTTCTATGTTATTTCTCTAATAAGTGGGCTTTATACGAGACGGCTACAGGCGAAGACTGGGACACTTGTCATAGCTACAAACTATGTTGTTACATCAAAGGGTGTAATAGTTGATGAACGAATGCCTATAAAGTTTCCATTAAAAGGCAACATAGTTGTTGATTCCCGGAGAAAGTTCGTAGAACTTGAAACAGTCCAACAGGTTATGGGCTCTACAGTGAAGCAACGTATAAGGCTGTATGCCTCTGAACCAAGCAAGCTGGCTAACCTCTTAAAAACATATGGTGCAACTACAAAGTAGCAGAACTGCTTGAAAAACCATGGAAAGCTTTTTAAGACGCTCGTTTTCTTTTATTTTGGACGTTGTGGCGGCCGTAGTCTAGTCTGGTAGGATGGCGGCCTGCCACGCCGCAGAACCCGGGTTCAAATCCCGGCGGCCGCACCACTGTTTTGATTCTTAGGAAAAATTATTTATCGAGCCCCAAGTCTTAAACGTGTATCAAGGTGCATAAAATGCCGCCCAAAGTGCTAACGATTCGTGAGGCTCTTAAGCATCCGTTGCGTAGAAAAATCATAGCATATCTGCTCGAAAATCCAGGATCCTCTGTTAGGCAACTTTCCAGGGGGCTAGGCATAAGTGTTGGCTCTTTGTCTGGCCACCTCGTCATTTTAGAGAGGGTAGGCCTGATATTGGAGCAACGAAGGTCGAAGAGGCTGGAACTGTTTGTAAACAGTGAAGTATTTCTGACTATAAAAGAGGAGTTTAAAGGAGCCGGAAACCTCGAAAGTAGTGTCGCGGAAGTATAAAGTATTCTGTTCACGATTATTTTGCTTCGAAAAGATTTAAGTGAAGGGTTGCCTCTATTTCACTCTGTGAATGGAAAGATGTCTGGATGGGATGAGAGATTTATTTATGCAACTTTTGACGAGGTTAGAAGCGGGCTAACTACCGACGTATATTTTTCAAGGACGAGAAAGGTTCTAGAAAAATATGGTCTACTTGATACAGTTGTCCACATGGAGGTGACTACTAGTAAGTTGCCTAATGACTATGGGTGGGGAGTTTATGCTGGGCTACGTGAAGTTCTAAAGCTACTGGAAGGTAGAAATGTCACGGTGAGGTCTCTCCCCGAGGGTACAATTTTCCACGCAAAGGATTTCTACGGCTACAAAGTTCCTGTATTGACAGTTGAGGGTCCCTATGGCGAATTCTTGGAGCTTGAAACGCCATTGCTGGGCTTTCTTGCCTCTGCTTCTGGCATAGCAACAAAGGCGGCTCGCGTTAAGAAGGCTGCCGGGGAAAAACTAGTATTGTCGTTTGGGGCTAGGAGACAGCATCCCGCGATTGCACCCTTTATCGAATATTATGCATATGTTGGTGGTGCAGACGCTGTTTCAGCGATTCTTGGAGCAGAGGCTTTGGGAATAAGGGCTACGGGGACGATGCCGCATAGTCTCCTAATTATATTTCGCGGTGTTTATGGAGACCACACGCTTGCATGGAAAGCCTACGACGAGGTGATAGAGAAGGACGTCAACAGAGTAGCACTAGTAGACACTTTTTACGACGAAACAGAAGAAGCACTCATGGCGGCTAAACTATTGGGTTCAAAACTTTGGGGGGTAAGGCTAGACACTCCGGGTAGCAGGAGGGGAAATTTCGAGGAAATAATTAGAGAGGTCCGATGGAAGCTTGACATAAATGGCTACAATCACGTAAAGATAGTTGTTTCAGGTGGTATAGATGAAGAAAATATCCCTGCGCTTGCCAGGGCTGGGGCAGACGCCTTTGGGGTTGGAGCCGCTATCTCTACCGCCCAGCCAGTAGATTTCTCTATGGATATCACGGCTATGAAGATCAAAGGTGAATGGAGACCTATAGCTAAGAGAGGGAAACTTTCGGGTCGAAAACAAGTATATCGCTGTGATGAATGCCTGGCTGATGTTGTTGCTCCAAGTGATACACAAGCCCCCAGGTGCCCCAAGTGTGGCAAACCCATGCGGCCGCTCCTTGAGACATACATTGAGGATGGAAAGCCCGTAAAAAAAGTCGAAGATCCACACAGCGTGAGAAAATACGTATTGGAACAGCTTAAGAAGGTAGAACTCTAGATAGAGACTGACATCACTACAGGTAAAAGTCCCGCCTCTTTAAAGCTAGTTATCGCTGTTTGTAAACATTTTTCCAATTCGCTGTTGCATCTTAGAAGATGTGAGAAACATTTGTATTTGCAGTCTGAGGAGCCGAAACCTCTTGCTATGTGTGTAGCTCCAAGCCTCTCAAGAACAGGAACCAAAACGCACTCCGGCTTTTCCGTCTCAGCGTAAACTACATGTGTAACAATAGATGCTTGGTTGGTCAAGAGATAGTCTATGTGCCAGTGAAGCTTTTTCGCTCCTCTAAGGTGCCTGTTTATCCTTGCTCTTAGCCCTCCAGGACCTTTGGCTGACCCAACATAATAATATATTCCTCTGGGTATCATCCACTCCTTTCCAGTTTTTAAATAAATTTTTACGTCTTCCATAACCTTTATCATTAACAAATATATGCCCCTACGATTCGGTATAGACATCTTGATTGTTATATTTGGAGAAAAATATTTATTATTTTGCAAGAAGTTTTTAGCTAGGACTTTACATAGTTAAAGCTGGGATTAGTGTGGAAACTTCAAAAAATTTAAGTGTCTTGATAGCGGGACCAGCTGGCGCAGGAATTTTCAGCTCAAGCGTAACCCTTGGAAAGATGTTTCTTCGTCACGGCTTGAATGTTTTCATTACAAATGAATACCCATCTTTGATCAGGGGTGGACACCAATGGGCACAAGTTAGAGCCTCTCTTGAGGAAACAGTGTTTTCGCACCAGAAAAAAGTGGACATTGTTTTAGCTTTGGATAAGCCTTCTATTGAGAAACACACTGCTAGCCTTAAAACGAATGGAATCATTATTTGTGATGAAGAAGATGCCAGTAGCTTGGCGAAAAATAATGTACAAATAAGGGCCTTTCCCCTAAGGAAAATAATAAAGGAAATGAATGCGCCCAGCGTAGCTATAAACTCTATCGGGCTAGGAATAATTGTAGGGATTCTCAATGGAAATATAGAGATAGCAGAGAAGCTTTACGATGAGCAATTTAGAGGCAAAAAAGAGACTGCAGATCTCAACAAACAGCTTTTCAAAATGGGCTATGAGTACGGTAAAGAATTGAGCAACAGCTTTCAAGGCTACAAGCTACCTCAACAAGCGATATATTCAGGTAAAGAGAAAAGGCTCCTGATAGATGGCAATACTGCAGTTGCTCTTGGAGCGTTATCAGCTGGATTAACATTCTTCGCATCCTATCCCATGACCCCAGCCTCCCCTATCCTGCATTTTTTGGCAGAGATCCAGAAAGAGGTTGGAATAGTTGTTTTTCAGCCCGAAAGCGAAATTGCCGCTATCAATATGGCTATTGGTGCGGCTTATGCGGGTGCAAGGTCTATGGTTGCGACAAGCGGCGGAGGCTTCTCGTTGATGGTTGAAGCATTAGGACAGGCGGCAATGACAGAGACACCGATACTTATAGTCGAGGTGCAGAGACCCGGTCCCTCAACAGGACTCCCAACGCACACGGCGCAGGGAGACCTAAGATTTGTGATTCATGCATCCCAGGGAGAATTCCCGAGGGTAGTGCTGGCGCCTGGCGACCCGTATCAAGCATACGTGTTAGCAAACAGGGGACTTAACATTGCTTGGAAATACCAGGTCCCCGTAATTCTATTGTCAGACAAGTATCTTGGAGAAAGCTACTGGACGGTACCAGACTTTCCAGAGTTGGGCATAGAGGAGCCGAAAATCTCCAGAGAAAATGTAGGGGGGTTCTTTCCAAGATATAAGATAACGGAGGACGGTGTTTCCCCCTTGGTTTTCCCAGGAACACCTGGATCCCTCGTCTATGCAAATACAAGTGAACACGACGAGTATGGATTTGGCACGATAGAGCCTTCAAAGGTAAAGGAGATGCAGGACAAAAGATTGAGAAAATATAGACTCCTCCGCGAGGAGGCAGAAAAACATGGCATTGAAACCATTGGGGATGGAGACATTGTTGTTGTGACTTGGGGATCCACAAAACAAGTTGTGCTCGAGGCTCTAAAGGGTGTAAGCGGGGTAAAACTTGTCCAAGTGATTTGGATGGAGCCCTTCCCAAAGAATAAATTACTCTCTGAAATTAAAGATAAAAGGCTTTTAGTTATCGAGAATAACTCTACTGGGCAACTTGCTTCTCTTATTAGGGAGAACCTATTCAGGGAGCCTGATGGCTTGCTCTTGAAATATGATGGGCGCCAGTTTTTCCCAGAAGACATCCAGCTCTGGATAAACTCTTATCTCGAGAGGTGAGAGCATGGATCCGTCCATCTTTGATACAGGAAAAAGACCTGTCTGGTGTCCAGGATGTGGTAACTATTCTATCCTCTTAGCGCTTAGAAAGGCACTTGCAGAGCTAGAAATTAACCCTGAAAGAGTGGTGATTGTCACGGGTATTGGTTGCCATGGACGCATGAGCGAATACATGAAAACTAACACTTTTCATACTATTCATGGACGTGTATTGCCTCTGGCTACGGGCATCAAGCTCGCCAACCCGGATCTCCTCGTGATAGGCCATAGTGGCGATGGAGACGCCTATGCAATCGGTATGGGGCATTTCCCCCACGCTGCTAGACGCAACATAGACATCAAGCTTATTGTGCACGACAACATGATATTCGGGCTTACTACGGGACAGGTTACCCCGACGACTCCTATAGGCGTTAAAACACGTTCTACGCCTTTTGGCAACTTTGAACAGCCATTAAACCCCATTTTGCTCGCGCTTGCAAGTGGCGCAACGTTTGTTGCACGAGGGTTTAGCGGAGAAGTCGAACACTTAAAGGAGTTATTTAAAGAGGCAATAAAGCATCGTGGATTCGCCTTTATCGATGTGTTACAGCCATGTGTAACCTTCTACAATACCTATACTATTCTCCGGCAAAAGGTCTACAAGCTTGAGGACACTGGACATGACCCTACAGACTTTGAAAGAGCCGTTAAGCTTGCCTCTGAAACCGAAAGGATACCTATAGGAATATTCTACCGCATAAATAGGCCGATTCTGGAGGACGCCTTCCTACACGCTATAAATCCTCCTCCTGCCCTTAGACAAAAGCCCGCAGATATAAGAAAGATTCTGGAAAGGTTCAGGTAGAGAGCTAGCCAGGGGGCTCAGCTAGCGGGATTATTTTTTCAACTATGTATGAAACAAACTCGCTCTGGGAGAGCTGTGTATAAGCAATGACTGTTCCTGAGGCGCTTATCCCGAATACACCGACTTCGTCGCGGTATAGGATGTATTTTATCTTTATGCTTTTTTCTTTCTCGCCTCTAGGTAGAACTGATGCCAGGTTTCTGCCAAAATATACCGTGGTTTTTATTTCTTCCTCACTGCTTGTGCTCTCATAAACTATCTGTTTCACTTCAACGTTTTCTGACCTGTAGATTTTGCTTAGAGCCTGTGAGGGTATAACTAACCTGTATATCACGTCTGGTTTTTTAAACAATTCTTCAGACAATATGTCTGCCAGTTTTTCTGCTTCCTTTTTTCTAGAAAAAACTACTAGATAGAGATCGGCGCCGACTTGTATGAAGCTAAGCGGAGTTCTTCTCGTCACTGGTAGTTTTAATATATCTTCATTTATCTTGACTGCTGAAACGAAGGAGTCGGAAACAATTAATGAAAGAGAATTTTGGCTTTTTTCCATGTTTTCGGTCTTTAAGCCTAGCTGAAACTTTTTTCCAAGAAATTCTATCTCCGACCTAAATAGAGAGAACTTGCTGAGCTGACTGGCCAGCTTCTCCAGGTCAGCATCTGTGTCTACGCCAAATAGAGTTGCTGGATATGCCACAGTCTGCCCTCTATTTTTTGTTTTTCTAAATAATTAAGCTAACTGGTAAAAAAGCTTGGAAGACTGCGTTTCTGTTTTAAGATTTTTCTAGCATGTTGGAGGCTTACTTCTCGGTATTCCAGCCCTTCTCTTTTTAGAGCCACTAGTGCAGACTGGGTAAATCTTGGAGCTACGAGAATTGCTCGGACTGATACGTTTGATCCTCCCTCCTTTCTTATTTTGTCTACGTATCTTTTAAGTTGATAAACAGCTGAAACATCTGCCGTCTTCTTCTTAACCTCTACTACTACTAGGTTTCCGTTTTTGTCCATGAAAACTATGTCCGCATATCCGGCCGAGCCCAGCGAGAACTCGGAGCCGACTAGTTGAAGCTCTTCTCCCAGCATTCCTGCGGGGTCAAGTATGATTGCTTGTTTTAAGTCTTCTTCGTCGCCCCACATTTGGAACTCGGCTTGGTCTTCTAGCCTAGAAGAGTAAAAATGTTTGAGTTCTTTTATTTCGATGACCATTTTCTCGTGGATTCTGGGCCTCAGTATATTTAGTTTAATAATTCCTCTATCATCTTCTATCGTGACAATACTTCCAGGGGGCTGATAGTTTACAGGCTCGTATCCAAATGGTCTATGAACTATGACTGCACCATCCTCTTTTATTATGATTATTCTTTCTCCTTCACTGAGCTTGGAGGATGCTCTCCCCTCATAGAAGATACTACACTTCGCAACAAGAATCACAGTTTCTTTTCTGTACAGAGCTTGCCGGAGCTCTTCGATCATTGCCATTTAATGAGACTCTTCTCTCTAGTAATATAAAAGCTTATAGCCATGCTCCTCCATAGTAAAGTCTTCTACTTTGCTTTTCCAGTTCTCGTCAAGCTTAGAGACCTTCTGTTTCCATTCCTCAACCATCTTTAGATTTGTTTCCCATGCATCTTTATCGCGAACAAGCATGACTACCCTGCTTTTATCATCTTTCACTTTAATCTTGTACCCAGTTATTTCCTGGATCTTCTCCGCAAATTTTTCTAGCTCGTCTAGAGTAGGCATAGCTGTTATAGGTAATCTCTTCTGGCTTTCTCCTACCCATGTATATCCCTTGAGTTCTACAAACATGGGATTAGCTTTTTTGATAAGAGACGCGTACCCCTCTGGTTCAACCATATTGAGGTCTCGAACCATCGTGAGTCTAATAACTGTCCTGCTCTTCTTAAATTGATCTAACAATTCGAGGCTGGTCAAAACGTTTTCCCATGCATTTGGAATCTTTGGGTCGGCTGTTGCCTGGAATACTTCCTTATTTGGACCGTATAGGCTAAGATAGAGGTTTGTTGGGTGGGCGTCTTTCTTCAACATTTCTTTGAGCCGCATTGGAATAGAGCCATTTGTTACGAGAAACGTTGTAAAGTTTCTTTCATTTATCCTCTTGATGAGGTCTGGAAGCTTTGGGTAGAGAAGTGGTTCTCCGTCGAGGCTTATCGTGAAATGTCTGGGGAACATTGCTTCAAGAAACCTCTCTTTGGTAACCTTTGGGTTGCCCTTGAAGCCTATCAATAGAAGCCTCTGTGCAATAATTGAGCCATTGATTATGTCTTCTGGCTCGTCCCACCTCCAGCCATTGGGGATCTTGAATCGCCCTGGAAGATGCATCCTCCAGCAGAACTTACATGCAAAATCGCAGAAATTAAGGACAGGGGTCATTTGGAGGCATCTATGGCTCTGTATACCGTACCAGCTTTTGTAGCAAAGTCTCTCCCCTCTAATTGCAGACCTAGTCCATCTGCAGATAGCTACGGCGCTGTGGTTTCCCACTAGCTTGTAGCCTGCCCTTAGATATCGTGCAACTTCCATTCTTTGTGTAGACTCCATTACTCTCTTTTACCTAGATGTTCTGCATTAATAAAACCTTTTTGTCGAAAAATGATTCTATAAGGATATCACTCTTTATAGAGAATATAGAAAAATAAATTTATATAGAAAAACATGAGAGTCAGATTAGGGGGCTAGGCCTTGAGCAAGGAAAACATTGCGATACTCATTGTGTTACTAACAGAGATACTTATAGGTACGGCGACTGGAGTACAAAGAACTATTCTCAGCGTTTCCTCTCAAAAATCACTTGGAGAGATAAGTTTCCTTTTTCCAATAATTTCCTTCGGTTTTTTTAAAGCTACCTTTGATCTCATGGCTGGTTTCTATGCAAATAAGAGGGGCAGGAAGAGCTCCCTTATACTTGGAACAGTTATCTATCTATTCGGCTCCATACTAATAGCTGTACTACCACCTCCATTTAACTTCCTAGCTGGAAACATGTTTATCGGGGCAGGAGAAGGATTAATTTTTGCAACAAGTGCTATAGCTATTAGAGACATCCTTGGACTTGAACGTTCATCTCTTAGTTTCGGGTACATTGAGAGTGCTTGTTATTTTGGATACTCTATAGGAGCATTTGCAGGTGGTCTAGTATTCAACTCTGGCGGACTAGGAGCAAGCCTACTTGTCATTGTTGTATCTGCAATTCTTGGTCTTCTGGCTGCGCTAAACTCGCATGAGACACAAAAATACACTGAAATCGAGAAGAAAAAATACTCAATGAACATAAGGACAGGAGAGACAATAAAAATGCTTCTAAGAAATCCTAGTACTCTTGCAGCACTTATCGCTGCACACATGACTAAAGTTGCTGACACAGTTGTGTGGGGAGTTGTCCCATTGTACATGGTCCGCAGAGGCATGGAAGTTTACCAGGCAGGATTTGCACAGTCTATTCTTCTCATTGTGTGGTCTGCAACTATGCCGTTCTGGAGCTCGCTCTCAGACAGAGTTGGTAGACGCGTAATAGCGACACTAGGCCTTATGCTTGACGCTTTTCTGCTTATAGCTTTGCCAAGTGCCCGAAGATTTCCAGAGATACTCCTGATAGTACTCGTTATGGGTTTAAGCTATGCAATGTTTTACCCAGTTCTTCCCTCTCCAATAGCAGATCTGACGCCACCGGCTGAGAGGGAAATAGCTATTGGCTTTTATAGAATGATTAGAGACTCTGGGTATGCGACTGGAGCTCTACTGGGAACATTGTTCTTGTCAATATCTCACTCATCCCTCGAAGAAGTGTTTATTAACTTTGGAAGCATTCTAGCTATAACAGCTGCAGGCTTCTCAATAATATTCCGCGAAACTAGACCCACATGGCCTTTCCTGGACCTGACAATTAAACATGTTGAAGTAATACGTGGAATACTGGATTATCAGCATAAAATGGTTGAAGCGGCATTTAGAGGCGACCTTTCTGGCGTAACTGAGGGGATTGGAAAAATAAAAGAAATGGAGAGAGAGGCCGACAAGATTAAGAGAGAAATCATATGGAAGATCTACTCGGGGGTTTTCCCGCAGTCCAGCAGGATGGATTTTGAAAGACTTGTCGAAGAAATTGATAAAGTCGCTGGCGCGATAATTGAGTGCAACGAGCGATTCCTCTGGATAAAATTCACCGACAAAATACAGGTGCTTAAGCCTGTCATGCTTGATATGGTGGATAATACTCGTGAATTAGCGGATAAACTAATTGAAAACTTACGTATGCTTAGTCTATCTCCCCTCTACGCTGTGAGGGCCACCATGGATATAGATGTTGGCGAAAGGAAAGTTGACGAGTTAAGGGTAAAAGCAATATACTTGATTAGAGAAATGCTTGATAAGGGAGAAATAGATCTACTGAGCGCCCTCAACATGATGGAGATAGTGAACCTTCTAGAGCTTACGAGCGACGACTTCCAAGACGCGGCAGACATTATCAGGATCATTTCCTATAAGCATGCCGCTATCCCACCTGGACGCATCACGATAGAGTAAGCAAAAAATTGAAAACAACTTATCGTATTCTTACGTTTCCGTCCTCAATGGTCCTATACCATATTTCTACGTTGTCCGGAAACACTTTTGCTACTCTCTCAGCGGTTTGCTTGACTAGTTCTCGTGGCGTCTTCTTTTTATTTCTATATTCATCCGGGACGCCCTCATAGGGTATGAACTGTTGAACCACATATGCTATTCTCGGTGCCTTCAGGTTTAGATTTGCAAGTTCTCTCGAAATCGTTTCTATGTCGCTTGGAGAGAGGAGGTCTGGCACGAGTAGAGTACGAAGCTCCAAAAACTCGGTGTTTTGAGAAGCCAGCAAGATACCTTCCCTAACCCTTTCTACAATTTTCTCGGCTATTTTTGTTTGTAGGCCTGCTACCCTAGCGTATAGTGCCGCATCGCTGAGCGGGGCCTTAACATCTATAGCTACGTGGTCGATTTTTACATGTAAAAATATGTATTGGAGAGCTTCTGGGAGAGACGCGTTGGTGTCCAAGCTTAGTTTGAGGCCTGTTTCCTCCTTTATTTTGAGGTAGAGAGGTACTAGGCTTCTGTACTGCAGGGTTGGCTCGCCCCCCGTGACGTGGAAATAGTCTACAAAGTTTCTTGCTTCACGTACATGTGAGACAATTTCACCTATAGGTACTACTTTTTTCTCGTATCCTCTAGCGAGCCTGCTATTGCTACACCATGGACACTTGAAATTACAGTAGGACAGCCACAGCGTAAAAGAGACACTCTCTAATACATCTACAAGGCTTGTTTCTTTCCATCCACCAATTATTAACTGCGAGCCAGAGGGTTGGATATGCATCATGGCATCAATAAGGTAAAAATTTTGAAAGCTATAAAAGCTGATACATAGGCCAAGAATAGCTCTGTCAGTATGAGTAAAACAGTGTACTTAGCGCTTTTTACCTGGGAATAGAAGGCGCTAAGAGTTGCAACGCAGGGAGTGTATAAGTTGATGAAAAGCATAAAGGAAACTATTTGGGGCAACGTAAAGTTTAACGTAGCTAGAGCGACTCGCGGAGTATCCTTCCCAGTGGCAATCAACAGTGTCGAAGCTATGCTTTCCTTAGCTAGGAAGCCGCTTAGAAGAGAAAGAGCCACCTCCCATCTATCAAGCCCGATGGGCGTCAAGATAGGTGTGATAAGGTTGCTTATACTGTATGCATATGATCCCTCGACGCTTGAAACGATCCCGCTTGGTCCGAGCATTAGTAGAAGAGACATTAATGTTGAAATAGCAAAAATTATTATGCCCGCCTTTTTAAGAAAATGTAGCGTATTGTCCCAAGCATACCACCATATCACCCTTAGACTTGGAAGATGATACGGTGGCAACTCGATAATAAGCTGTGGTTCTTCTCGTGTCTTTTCCATGTACCGGCTTATAAGGTATCCTAGAATGCCGACAAGGATAAACGAATACAGATAGATGAAGAGAAGAAGCAAACCTGCTATAACCGGATTGTGTATAAGAGATAATAGCATTAAGAGAACTACTAGTCTTGCCTGGCACGGGATGAGGGGGGCCAGAAAGGATGCCAAGAATTTTTCTCTGTCAGTACTAAGTATCTTTGTCCCCATCACTGCGGGGACGTTGCATCCAAATCCCAAGAGGAGAGGCATTAGAGCTTTCCCTGAGAGCCCAAACTTTACCATGGTTTCGTGGTAAACAGCGGCAAGCCTTGACATAATTCCTGTGTCCTCTAGAAAGCCGAAAGCGATAAACACCAAGAAAATTAACGGCAGAAAAGATAGTACCGCCCCCACGCCGGCAAAGGCTCCATCCACAATTATGGAGATAAGCCAGTCAGGTAGTTGTAGCGCTATTAGAAACGTTCTAAGTTGCTCGCTTAATACATTAAATGTAAATGCCACGATACCACTCAAACTATAGTTTTCCAAAAATTCTGCAACTGCGCTTAGTCCCAGTGCTTCTGCGATTTGTTTTATTGGAAAACCAGTATTTACGGTAAGTACAAGCCCTATAAGAAAAGCCAAAATAATGAAAAGTGTAAGCTGGCCTATCAGCGGTTTAAGAAGAATATTGTCTAGTTTCTCGGTTAGTGGCGGCGTGGCAAGCTTACCCTTGTAGATGACTTGGTCGATAACCTTTGAAATAAATTCATAGCGGCTACTCGCTACAATAAGGTCTGGGCTTTTTCCAAATTGCTCCATTATTTGTTTTCTACTCTTTAGGGCCTCACTGTAGAGTTCTGGACACTTCTCCTGCATAATGGCGTCAATATGCTTGTCTCCCTCCACTAGCTTCAGAGCTAACCATCTTCTAGGAAAAATCGAACTCGCCTCGCAGGATTCTAGTGTTTTCTCGAAGTGAGATATGTAATAGTCTATTATCCCATAAGATAGGCTGGGACCTCTAACATGATAGGTGCCGCGAGCAACATTTATTATTGCTTCTATTGCCTCATGCAGACCAGACCGATGAAGAGCGGACACAGCGACTACGGGTACTCCGAGCAGGCTGGAAAGTTTTTCGATGTGGATATGTATACCCATTTTTTCTGCCACATCTATCTTGTTTACCAAGATAACTATGCGACTCGTTAGTTCAAGCGCTTGGACAGCCAGATACAGGGTTGTCTCCAGCGCGATAGCATTTACAACTACCACTACCACATCTGGTTTCTCGTGTATAATGTAGTCTCTAGCTATTTCCTCCTCCTCTGATTGAGCATTTAAACTATAGGTGCCTGGAAGATCAACGATCCTTATTTTTATCCCATGGTGTTCAAGCTCCCCCTCGTAGCGGTCGACAGTTTTTCCAGGCCAGTTCCCCACGAACCTATGTGCACCTACAAGAGTATTGAAAAGAGTGCTTTTCCCAACATTAGGGGCACCCAAGAGTGCAACCCTGACAACATTATTCATGGCTTAACACCTCGACTATAACCTTCATAGCTAGACCTTTACCTATGGCTATTCTTGTCCCATTCTTCTCTAAAACCGTTGGCCCAGCACCGTTAAAAACAACCTTTACCTCTGATCCTGGAACTATCCCCATCTCGTATAGACGCCTAATGCTACCATAACCTCCACTTACATCTATGACTTTTACTATGCTACCAGGAGGAACATATGCCAGAGCAGTTCTTTTTGACATCGTCATTAGTAATACCAATAATCAAAAATTCCCAAGAATTTAAACATTTTTTATTCTAAAGAAGACAACAAAGAAGAAACTATGGATACGTTCTGGACACTGTTCTCGGGAAAGGCAAAGAATCAACTATATGTTCTAGCCCAGCTATCCAAGTGACTAGCCTATCCATCCCCAATCCAAACCCGGCATGAGGAACAGAGCCGTATCTCCTCAGGTCAAGATACCACTCATAGTCCCGTGGATTAAGACCAAAAGACTTGATCTTCTCTACTAGTTCTTCTAGTTTTTCTATTCTTTCACCACCACCAATGATTTCCCCGTAACCTTCAGGTGCCAGAAGGTCTGCCGAGAGCGTTACTTCTGGACGCGATGGGTCGTTTTTGTGATAGAATGCCTTGGCTTGAACGGGAAAGCCGTAGAGGAAGAATGGCCTGTCAAACTCCTCGGTGAGTGCACGCTCTTCGTCTGCCCCCAAGTCGTCTCCCCAAGAAACTTTGAATCCTTTGCCTTGCAGTATCTCTATGGCCTTGTCATAGCTTAGCCTTGGAAATGGAGGCTCAACATTCCTGAGGATCTCGGTCTTTCTGCCCAGTAATTCTAGGTCTTCAGCGTTTTTCTCTAGGACCCTCCTGACTATGTGGGCTATGAGTTCTTCTTCCACTTTCATTATGCCTTCCAGGTTTGTCCAAGCTACTTCGGCTTCTGCGTGCCAAAACTCTGTTAGGTGTCTCCGGGTACGAGACTTCTCAGCCCTGAAGGATGGAGCCACTGTGTACACTTTTTCTAGGCTGAAGATAAGCGCCTCTAGATAGAACTGTGAAGACTGTGTCAAATACACTGTGCTTCCATCCACGTATTTGACGGGGAAGAGGGTTGCTCCACCTTCTACAGCAGCAGATACAAACATTGGTCCCTGAACCTCGTAGTACCCGTTGGCCCTGAACCATTCGTGTAGAGCTTCAAAAACGGTGTTCCTTATCTTTAGCACCGAGGTCATTTTCCTGCTTCTGACTGCAAGGTGCCTAACCTCTAGGAGAAATTCTCTAGAGGCATCCCGCCTTATGGGAAAGTTTTCAGCAAGGTGAACGATTTCGAGCTTTTTTCCCTGTATCTCTTTTCCTCCTGGAGCACGTGGGTCATCCTTTAATGTCCCCTCAACCACGAGTGAGGATTCCACGGTTACCTTTCTAGCGTCTGGGTGGCTCGGCGAATCTGGCGTAAAGACTGCCTGTATTATTCCCGTTGAGTCTCTCACAACGATAAATGCTTTGTCGCCTAGGTCTCGCCTCCGATAAGCCCATCCGCGAACCTTTACAGTTGAGCCCGCCGGAAGTTTTAATGCCTCCTTCACCGGAATAATATCTGTGGCCTGCATCGCGATTCCACCAGACACAGTTACTGGGAGACTAATGCTTACAGTTACAAAAACTTTGCTGAGATTTTATCTTGTACGCCACAAAAATTGGATATTTTTCAGGGGAAATAGGCTCTATGTTCCTTCAGGTTGCTTTACCCCCGCTGGTACGATTACTTCAGATCTTTTCTCAATGGTTTTGGCGAGGATACAAATGGAAGAGCCATGGGCAGAGATTGGGTGCGGATCTGGACAGCTCTCACTGCTCGTTGCAAAGAGGGGGATATATGTTGTGGGGTCAGACATAGATGAGAAATGCTTGAGGGCAATGAAGATAAATTCCAGAGCTAACAAGGTGGACGGCTACATAGATGTTGTTCTTTGTGATGCTGCCTCGTGCCTGAGGAGAAACGCATTTAACCTTGTTTTCACGAACCCGCCCTATTTTCCCATGGAGGCGGAAAAACCTGTAGACGTTTCGATTTTGGCAGGTAGAGATTTACGGATATTGAAGAGGTTTCTCTTGGACTCATTAAGGATTTCCAAGAAGAGTGTTCCCGTGCTTTTTTCTGTTAGCAGCCTCACGGGCTTAAAAATAGGACAGCCTGTCTTATGTCGATGTCTACCTCTCGAGAGAATATGTATAAATATTGTGGCTAAACGATAGGTCTTCCAGTCCTCTGCACTGGTTTTCTCAAGATTTTTAGGGAGAGAACTTCTTTTAGAACAGATTCTGCCTTTCTCCTGCTGAGCATCTGGTTATTGTTTCCACAGTAGGGGGAGTAAATGCACCTTGGGCAACCATCTTCGCAATTACATTTAGAGACAATGTTGTATGCCCGTTTAAGGGCTTCTTCTAGCTTGTAGAACAGCTGTTTGGTGACTCCTGACCCTCCGGGGAATGAGTCGTAGATGTAGATTTGTCCTGTCGGGAAACTTATCCCGCCCATGTCTGTCTGTGATGCGCCAACAATCATCTGACCCGCAAAAATTAGTGCGTGCTCTATTGCGTGGAATGCCTCGGCGTTTTGGATATCTGTCCATTCCTGCTGGGGTGGAAACTCTAAGAGTATCCCTTTGGTTTTAAAGGAATATGTAAGTTCGTCCTCCAAGAGTTTCTGTGAAACGACTTGTCCCTCGGGGAAAGTCTTGGTTACGTAGCCGTAGACGTGGTCTTCGATTGTTAGGTCGAGATACCTTACATGAATCCCCATGACCTCTCTTTCGAGGTATACTTTCCCGTCGTATGGATAGGTGTAGTATAAGGGAGAAGTGGTTACAGGAGGCATTTTTACGGGAAGAAGCTTTACGACTGCTTTCCCCTTCTTGATCCCCAGCGATATGTACGGCGTCCCGGCGTGGAGATATATGGCTCCTGGGAAAAGCTCTTTGATTGCCTGGGGATATTCCCTGTACCCGAGGACTTTCCCCGTCTCTGTGACTATTTTAATCTGTTCGCCTACTCCTCGAATATTTTCCCGAGAACGGAGAAATCTTAGACCCTTCAGCGTGGGTTGGTAATACCCGTTGATGTCCTTTTTGAGATAGCCTTCCTCTTCCATCCTTTTACAGACCTCCCGTTCAAATGTTGTTAATTCTTCAAGTTTGAAGGGCGAATCCAGAGACATGGCTACCAAGTGTACACGTACCACTTCCTCGTTTGCTGGGTCAAGGAATACTGGGTCGGAGACCTGTGTATAGAATTCCTGGGGGTTCCTTTCATAGTAGCTACTTATTGGGTCGTCTCCAAGAATCAGGAAGACGTATCCGGTTTTCCCTCTTCTGCCCACTCTTCCAGCTCTCTGGAGGTACTTGCTATATGTTGGTGGAATATTATGCATGATGACGGCGTCTAGCTCACCTATGTCGATGCCCAGTTCGAGTGTTGGCGTTGCGACTACTGCGTCTATTTCTCCTTTTTTGAGTTTCTCTTCTACCCTCTTTCTGTGCTCTGGTAGAAGCCCTGCCCTGTGAACCTCTACCTTGACGCCTGCCTGCTTCGCAAGAAGCGACACGCTTTCAGCCACTTTATGGCTGTCCACGAAGAGAAGTGTTTTAAGTTTCCTCGAAGATAGTAACTGTAACAAGTAGATTGATTCTGCTAGCTTAGACCTCAACACGGGCCTCAGCATGACGTGGTAGATCGGAGCTCTCCTCGTAGCCCCTGCACTGACAATTGTATAGTTTTCTCCCAGAATTTTTTCTGCAAACTCCTCGGGGTTCCCTATAGTAGCAGATGACGCGACCAAAACTGGCTCGTTTTTAACGATTCTTTTGAGACGCCTCAAGATGTAGTATACATGCGCGCCGAAAACGCCGCTGTAAATGTGTGCATCGTCGAGGACAATGTATTTTGTTTCTTGGAGAAATTCCTGTAGGAAGCCTGCTTTCCTCAAGGAGATGTGGAGCATGTCTGGGTTGGTTATCAATATTTTGGGAGGGTATGATTGCAGGTTTTCCCTTTCCCTATCTGGCGTGTCGCCGTCATAGACACCCACCCTGAATCCAAAAACTGCACTGGTGTAGTACTGGATTCTCTCTACTTGGTCCCGTGCTAGTGCCTTTGTTGGGTATACAAGTACTGCGCGTGCGTTTGGCTCCTTTAGTAGGTCTTCGATTATAGGAATGAGGAATGCCTCAGTTTTTCCCGTGCCTGTACCCGATATTATAAGCGTGTTTTTACCGTTGCGTATAGCATTTATGGCTTCCTCTTGGAATTTGTAAAGATTTGCTATGCCTCTTTTCTTTAGCGCCTCCAATAAGTAGCTGTCAGAAACTGTCTTCTCAACAGGGCCGCCGAGCTCTGGCTCTCGTGGAGGCTCAAAGTGAACATAGACTACCCTATGTCTATTCTCAATCGATATTTCTCTCAGCACTTCGTCCTGCATCTCCAAGGTTCAGATCCAAAATTTTATTGCCAGATCTGAAAAATATTTTTACTAGCAGATAGATGGAGAGAAGGCATATAGATGAGTGAAAAGAATCCAGAGGTACCAAGAGAAGTCTCCCTTAAGGTCTTAGTAGACGATATCCCCTCTGTAGAGGGGGTAGTCCCAGCGCATGGCCTATCCATTCTGGTCGAAGCTTCCCTTGACAGAGAAAAGAAGAGGATACTTTTCGATACTGGCCCGTCAAAGAAAATTTTGGAGTATAACGTGGGGGTCCTAGGTGAACATACCCGCGTAGATATTATTGTAGGATCCATCCACTTATCTCATCACATTGGCTGTATAGATGAATATGCAGAGAGAACCATAATCTTGAGGCCTCCGCTACCGTTAAGGTATAAAGACGGAGCAAGACTCGAAGAGATACGGTTTCTGCCGGGCTTCTATCTTGTGAAAACTTCTTCTCCGTGGGGTGAGCAGGGACTACTGATACCAACTGAGAAGGGATACATTCTCCTTGCTGGATGCAGTGTGCATGGATTCAAGGAGACTTTTGGATGGCTATTCTCGAGTAACCTGAGAATTTTTGGTGTTGTTGGGGGACTTGGAGTCAGCTCGAGGGACATGTATAATTTGGGCTTTTTGAAGAGACTCTCTAAGAAGGGGGTCGAGCTTATTTTTCCGCTTCACTCTGTGAGCCTCGAGGCAAGGAGAAAGTTGATGAAACTCAATAGGTTCCCGGTAGATTTTGAGGTACCTGGAGGGGGCTCTGAAATCTCGATTTAAGGCCTGAAAGGTAGCCAATATCCGGCGGAGTATACTATGTTTGCTACCAGGATGCCTGCGAGGTAGATGCTTAGCGCGAGAGATATATTCCTAGCAGTGTTTTTTGGCAAAACTTTCTCGAGGGCTGCCATCAGCATTCTACCGCCGTCGAGTGGAAAAATTGGCATCACGTTGATAATGGCTACACTTAAGGTTACCACGAGAAGCCACTGCGACAATTTAGACATCCACTCATTGGTATAGGCTTGCTGTATCGTTACGCCTAGAAAACCTCTCAAGCGGTTATAAGGACTTTCGGCCAGGGTCAAGGTAAGGTTAAGAAGTCTCCCGTTCCTAATTATCGTTAGATGAATTGTTTCGTTTGGCTTGAAGTTGCCAAGAATCCTTGAAAAATCATCCAAAGTAGTAGTGGGCATATTGTTTATCGCTATTATTATGTCTTCCGGCATCAAATGACCGTAGGCAGGATAGCTGGAATTTACATACACAATTTTTACGCCTGCCGGGTTTGGCGCTAATTGCGAAGCAAATAGCAAGGAAAATACCCCTAAAAGCACGAGAAAAGTTAAAATGTTGGCGAAGCTTCCAGCGGCGAAAACTCTAAGCTGTGTCCCCAGAGGCTTCTTTGCAAGCTCCTCCTCGTCTATCTCAGCGAACCCGCCTGGAAGGATAAAGAAAAGGAATACGCCTGCAGACTTTACTTTTATGTCTTCGCTGGAGGCATGGAAGGCGTGCGCCAATTCGTGTGGTATGAGGGTTATTGCTATGGCTAGGAGGAAATATGGAAGCTCGTCTAAGCCCACCGTGATTCCTGGCAGGATAGGGGCTACGGGGCTAGCAGTCGAGGGGGCAACTTTCCAGAGCTGTAGATTCATGTGGAAAAAGTATATGCCGTAAGCGGCCATCGGGATAGAAGACAATATTGCAATGTTTCCAAGAACCTTGAATAGTCTTGCATGTCTTTTTCCGAAGTTCTCGATAAACCCATTAAGTTTAGTCGTCTTGACTAGAATTGCGCCTCCTTCAACATCTATCTCTATGCTTTGGAAACGCTTCTTTTTAGCGAGCAAGAATGCAATGACATAGAGTAAAGCAGTAAAAGACACGACAGCTATCAGGCTGTATAGTATCTCCACGTTTATGCTCATATGCCACACCGAAACATCTAGCCTATATGAACATTACGTGAAGGGTGCGTGCTAAGGCTTATATTTACGGATGAAAAATGAGAGAGAGGGTCGACATGACTGGCCGTGATGCTGGCGAAAACTTAAATGAAGAACTCGTATACACGTTGGCGATCCTAGCTCCTGGAATCATTTCGTCTATATTTGTCTTCATCCCAATCGAGAACTATTTGTCAGCATATATCGTGCCGTCAACTTTTATCTGGTACAGGCTTTGGCGCGCGGCCCTCATCGCTCTCCTTCTTTGGATTGTTTCTGGATTTATTTACTCGGAAAAGCGTTACTCTTGGAAGATGTTTTTCCTCGGGAGCGCAGTAACGTTCATGGTGTTTCATTACTGGTTTTTGTGGAGCATCAATATGGTTAGACCTGTTAGGCTCTATCCGTTGTTCTACTTTGTAGGGGATAACAGCCCCTATGTGTTGGATATGGGGCAAGTTGTAGGGCTTATTACACTCTACGCTTTTAGGGGAGAAATCCTTGGCTCTCTGAAAAATAGACGTTGAATATAGCGGTGCTATTTAAGCATCTTTTCTTCAAGCTCTTGGAGATATTTTGCTGACTCCTTTGTACTCATAAACAGCTTTGAGGCTTGCTGTACTTCTTCAACCGTCACGGTTGTCTTGCCCTTCTGCTCTGCTAGTATCTTGCTTGGTGCTAATAACTGGGAAGCATAGCGCAGGCTTCGCTCTGAGCCGAGCTTCACGAGTTCTTCTAGTGCTGTGTCCTCTAGTTCCACGCCTTCTTCTTTGGCTCTTATCTTTAGTATTTCTCTTATCTCGTCTGGGGTATATGGCTGTGTCTTTATAATGAGCAACCTGTCTAGCAGGTCTAGCGGCATGCCGTGGGGGCTCTCTATGTCTGTGCCCCTGATCCTCGTGTAGCCCCTGTTTGTTGCAAGGATGATTATTGGGCTTAGTTCGCTCTCCATTGCTCTCGAGAGGAAACTGAACGCCTCGATGTCCAGCATGTGTGCGTCGTCGATAAAGAGGACTCCGGGAATTAGTTCAGCTCTTCCGTTTTCAACCCATTCCTTTACTGTTTTGTCTACCTTTGCCCTAACATCGGGGGGTATCTCCTTGTATTCTGGGGCTCCAAAGAACAGCGAAATTATGCTCTCGCTCCGGCTTTGCATCTCGTCGAGATCATGGAGAGTAAGGGTGTATACGAACTCTTTCTCCTTGTATATTGGGCCTTTAGGTATATCTACGAGTTCGCTCGCCCCTACATCGTATTCGCCGTAGCCCTTTACTCTACCAGCCCTGGTGACGCGGCCAGTTTCCTCGTCAATCCATATTACGTCTCCCTCGCTTACACCTCTTTGCAGGAGCTGATATACTATATTAGAGTCAACTTTCAAAGTGCGGGTCTCTTTGTCAGTCTTGAGTGTTATGATGCCTCCAACAGGTATCTGCTGGTAGGGGTTGAGGGGATGCCTGTCAAACTTGTATTCGATTTTTTCCACCACGCCTTCGTAGACCCATCTTCTCTCACGTATTCTTACACCTATGGATTTCCTCATTGCTTGCATGAGCACCTCGGTCTTCTTGAGCTCAGCAGAGTATATTTCGCTCCCGGTGAGCGCCATGAAAGGCGTCTCGGGGCCGAGCTCGCGTGCGATGGCAACGGCAAGCGCGGTTTTTCCTGTTCCTGGAGGTCCCACAAAGAGGATTGCTCTTCCAGCCATTTTCCCTTTCTTGATCAACTGGACAACTAGCCATGCTGCACGTCTAGCCTCTATTTGTCCCACTAGCCCGTCGGCGACTGGCTGTGGCTCATTGTTCCTGATGCCGAGCCCCCGTATGTGGCTGTGAACCCCAACTCTTTCGGACGCCTTTATCATCAAAAGGTTTTTATAGAAGCGAAAATTTAAACCTTTTTAGACTTTACCTTTTATCTTCCCCGGATATTGGGATCCCAAGTGCTTTCCTCGTCACACGTGACAACGATGTCTTCCGATAGCAATGTGTCAACTTTTTTGAATACCCACTTGCTTTCGCTAGAGAACCACACGGCTAGGACGGCCTCCCTTCTAGAGTATTTTTTGAATGCTTCGAGGAAGCGGAAAAGCTTTGATATCTGATATGCTTTTACTTTTACTTTCGAGTTAGAGGTTGTCTTGACCTCGAATGCAACTATTCTGTCCTCTATGTTGTTCACAAGAAAAACATCTGGAAAATTTTCCCCCACACCACTAACTGGAACCCTAAAAACATGGTTCTCCTTGTTGGCTGACAACATCTTCACTAGCCTTCGTTCAACGTTGAATGCTCTGTGCCGCCTATTGACAACTTCTCTAGACATTTGTTAAAGTGAAGAAAACACATGAATTAAAAAGTTTGGTGTATGCGAGCTACTAAAGCCCTTGAGCCAATTAGGAAAGCCGGAAAACAATAGACATAAAAAGTATCGGGAAACGTAATGAAATATGAAATAAATGCAGAACCTCACTGTTCTTGTCGATGATAGGGAACGTCGTTCACAGGTAATCAGCGAGCTTGCACGGCTTGGTGTCCGCTATCAACTGGCCCGTTTAGAGGTAGCAGACTATGATGTGGGCGGGAAATACGGTTTGGAGAGGAAGACAGCCGGAGACTTTATAAATTCTATTATTGATGGACGGCTTTTCGAGCAAGCCAAGTATCTTCGTGAAACATATGATACAGCCATCATTGTTATAGAGGGGAGCCTCAGCGACGAGGTAAAATACAGACAAGTTAAATTAAACCCGCTGTTTGGGGCATTTGCCGCGTTGGCCGAGAACGGTGTATCAGTTCTACAGGTAAATGATTATAGAGAGACAGCGCTCCTCATATATATCCTGTGGAAAAGGCTACAAAAGGAGGGAACCAACTTTTTCGTCAAGACAAAGAAAAAGGTTTTCAAGGAGTCGAGCAGTATTCCAGCTATACAGCTTAATCTAATCGCGACGTTGCCAGGGATTAGCAAGGAAACTGCAGAAAAAATTCTTAGAGAGTTTAAGACTCCAAGGAAATTCTTCTTAGCGTCTCCTACGGAGTTAAGGAAAATTGATGGATTGGGACCAAAGAAGATACAGAAAATTCTTCAAGTACTTGATACAGACTATGAGAAGGCAAAGCTCTTAGAGAACGGGGCCAGTGAAACGAATAATTTTTAAATAAGATTGTGTACGATATGACAGGGGGATATAATGGGAAACATTACGCAGGAACAAGTGCTACAAGCGCTTCAGGACGTATACGACCCAGAAATACCCTTTAACGTGGTTGACTTAGGTCTTATATACGGGATAGAGATAAACGATAAAAAGGTAAAAGTCAAAATGACCCTAACAGCAGTTGGATGCCCAATGTCGTACTTCCTCGTTGAAATTGTACGTGACACGATCAAGGAAAAGATCCCGGAGGTTGAAGACGTAGAAGTCGAGCTTGTGTTTGATCCGCCCTGGACGCCTGACAGGATGAAGCCCGAGGTCAGAAAACTGCTGGGTCTCTAGCCTGATGCCATACCCCGTTTCGGAGGATACGGTTTTCCTTGCTAATTATCTGCGTGAAAAGAGTCTATGTTATGGAACTGTATTAGAGGTTGGCTGTGGCAATGGAGAGATAACCATTGAATGCGCGTATTGTGCAGAGTATGTTGTCGGCACAGACGTGTCCCAGGACGCGGTAGAGTATACACTTGACAGAGTGAAGAAAAAGGATCTCTATAAAAAGGTAGATATTGTTTTAACGGATAAGGGGAGACCGTTCAGGAGAGATTCTTTTCATATTGTTGTTTCTAATCCTCCATACTTGCCCTGTAGATATGAAGAGGGAGAAGAGGTCTGTGGAGGACCCAGTGGAATAGAGTTCAGCGTTGAGCTGGCAAGAGATGCCCAAGGATTGCTAAGGGAGCATGGCAAGCTTATTGTTGTTGCCAGTAGTCTCGCAGATGTTTCCTCGCTTATTAGCATGTTGTCTAATTTGTATTCTAAAGTGTCTGTAGCGGATACTCTTCCCCTTGGTCATTTTGAAAAACTTTTAATAGTTGTGGCTGAAAAACGCCTTGATTTGCAAAATGATCCTCCCAAAGAAGTACTTCGTGACTAAGGGGAAAGGAGTTAGCAGTGTCTCTCCATTAATGGCCTTCAATAATGCACTCCGTGAGGCAGGGATACATGGCCTAAATTTGGTGCCCGTATCATCTATCTTGCCTCCAGATATCGTCGAAGAAACGCCGAGAAGGCTACCTGAAGGTAGCATAGTTTTTCTCGTGATGAGTGAGAAGAGGGTCAAGGGACCTGCAAAGATTAGTGTTGGTATCTCGTGGGCTCGCGGTCATCCTCACGGCTACGTTATAGAGTTTCACGACGGGAATAGTTACAAAGATGCCAGGGACAGACTGGCCGAAATGTGGGCAGAGATAAGGGCTAAAGACAGGCTAAACATGGAGGAGCCTCGGTACCTTGTTGAAGAACTAGACGTGCCTGACGGGATGTATGGAAGTGCCGTGGTAGCACTAGTTTTTAGCGAATATGATTTCTTAAAAGGCGTCCGATAGAACAACGAATTTTTTCTAATATTTCCCACGATTCGTTATAAAAAGCAAAAGTTAATAGTTATTGATGCCGATGTTTTTATCATACGTTATATTTATATTTTTAAACATGGTTGATATATAATCGAGCCTTTATGAGTACAAATCCAGACAAAATAACTGTGTTTCTGCTTGTCAATGTAGGAGTTGGCTATGAGGACGAAGTTCTCAAGACCATCAGAAAGATGGAATTTGTGGAAGAGGCCTACATCGTGTACGGCGAATACGACATTCTCGTTAAGATCACTTTGCCTGCCCTTGAACTTCTGGATAAAGTTGTGTCAAACATAAGGAAGCTTAGTGGAGTCACGAGGACGTCGACGCTTATAACGTCTTCCCGTTAGAAATCGTTAAGGAATTATTCAAGTAGCCTTGTTTTATATTTCTCCTATTCTCTCAAGGAAAAAACTAGTCAACCTTTTAATTTTGCGCGCACCAATGATATCTGGGGATGATTGCCGCGTTGATGTTCGATTGATGAGAGCCGGATGGGCGGACTGACCCCTGTTTGCTAAAAACCGATCAACAGACATATGACATATACTGCTAGGGACAGAAAGACCGGTATTGGTAAGGCTGGCATGTATTTTTTACGTGTCAACATTTTGAGGGTAAAGTAGAGCCCCAAGGCTATTGCAATAGTAGTTAATACCCAGCGTGCTGCCGAGTTAAAGGGAAAGAGATAGTACGAGGAGCTAAGCATCGAGTACATCAATACGTCTCCCATGCCGAGGGCAATGTTGTCTACCACTATTACTGCTCCCCTTAGCGGCGATTTTAGTTTTGATTCTCTGGACTGCCCCTCTCCAACCGTGTTCTCTAGGATCCTTTTCAATGGTCCATAGAAAACAGAGTAAACGTCATAGACTGCGAGGATCACAGCAACAGCAAAGGGGGTCCAGCCTGGCAATGTAACTGCCAGCAGTGAGCCAGCCATTGTTCCGTAGATTATAAGGAGGATGTTGAGGAGTTTTGCGCTTACTGGCTTAATTATAAGCACGGCGGCCAAGACGGCAACTGAAATTGAGAGCAGGTCTGCATACTGCTGGAGGTAGTCGCTATATCGTGCTAGGGGTGCAAGGGTTGCCAGTGAATAAAAGTATATCTCAGCAATACCCCAAAAAGAAAACGCTACAGCAAACGCCATAACAGCAGGTATAGTGTGTATTTTCCTGAATCTGATCAAGGCCAAAAGTAGGCCAGTTCCTAGAAGTACGAGGAAAAGTATTATTAAGCTATTGATCAGGACCCCTTGGGGGCTTTCTTCCGGCACAAACGGGCTTCCCAGGAGGTCGGCTACACCGCTTTTGCTTAGAACTAGTGCCCAAGCCACAGACAAGGAACTTATCACTATAACAATGAGACCCATTAGCAGGCTTGTCTTGTACTCTATGTGTCTTCGGCCACTCTCATATGTATCTTTCTCCATCTAGACCCAGTCTAGCATTGCCAATGAGATTTAAAAGGATTTAGCACTGTATGCGTCAGATACCCCAGGATACGTTCATTCTTTTCACGTTTGCATGACTTTCATCATTCGCATTGAAAAATGCAAGCGCTGTTTTATACTTTTATTTTCGTGGTAAATAGTGTGAATTAAGTTTCGGTCTACTATGTTTTGAAAAAAATTATATTCCAATATATATGGAAAAATTGAAGCAAGCAATGATCCTAAGGAACCCTCAGGCACTCAGCAGTAAATATATCCCGAGAAGACTTCCGCACAGAGACGCCCAGCTTAGACAGCTTTCAATCTTCTTTCCAGGGGTAGAGAAGTCCTCAGCGTTCTTCAAGTCGGTTCAATTGATAGGCTCTGTGGGCACAGGGAAAACATCTACAGCTCTCCTTTTTGCGAAGAACCTCGAGAAAAGTTTTGAAACTGCCCAAATAATTTACGTAAACCTGAAGATGTTGGGCGACCCAAGCCCCTGGACAGTCTACACGTCTATACTTGGCCAGGTTTCTGGGAGGACCTCGAGAAGCCTGTCTGCGGGCGAGGTTTTCGAGAAGATCCTAGACGAATTTGTGAAGAAAAAAGCAACAAGCTTTTTGTTCATTGTTGACGAAGCTGATGAGCTCACATCTTCAAGAAGCCTGAGGGGAGGACGCGTAGTATACAACTTGACACGCTTGCCGGAATTCGGCGTAGAGAATGTTCTGGGCGTCGTATTTATTGCCAGGAACGAGGAGTGGAACCGCGGCCTTGCCCCCGAGGAGCAGTCTACCCTTGGAAGCCTCATCGTCAGGTTTCCACGTTACACGTTGCCTCAACTAGTAGATATATTACTGTATAGGGCAAGTGAAGCTTTTTCGGATCAGAGTGCTCTTCCTGACACTGTAGCGGAGCACGTTGCCAAGATAACTATTGACTTGTTCGAGGGTGATGTGAGAAAAGCATTGGATATCCTTCTCTATGCCAGCTTGATTGCCGACAGTGAGCACAGTGAAAAGGTAACTTTTAGCCATGTTTCTAGAGCTCTGGCACAGATACTCGGGAGGAGCTCTCTTGACGCAGACACAGTTAAGACACTGAAACAGCTGGAAAGAGTAGTCCTGGCAGCAACACTGGAAATACTAAAGAATAGGGAGTCTTCTTATACAACAGAGAGAGAAGTTATAGAAAATGTGCAGGCACTATGCGAGAGGCTACAGTTACCTGAGCCTAGAATAGAAGAGATCGAAGCAGCCCTACAACGCTTACATGACCTAGGAATCCTAAGGATTAGTGGACCGTTGAGGATCTATGCGGAAGTAGTACCCATAGACGATGTGAGAAGCTTGATTCTGGAGTAGCTGTGTAGGGGTAACAAAAACCGTTTTATACCTTTGAAAACAGTTAATCAACCCATGAAGGGCAAAGTATTGATAGTCACGCTCCTCTCAATAATTGGCATCCTAATTTTTTGGCTTCCACTTCCCAGGGTAGGAGACTATATCATTGGAGGATATCCGTGGAATTCGCCTGAAAATGCCAGGACGCCAATGATTATCCTAGGAGTAATCGTTACCGGAATATTTGTCTTCGCAATAGTCGCGATAAACATCCTTAGCAGGAAAATAGAAGAAGTTGGAGACGAAACAGTCTATCCCATGGACAACACACGAGACGAAGGAGAAGCTCAATCAACAGAAGAATGGTGAAGCGTCATAAATATGAAAAAAGTATGGGTTGAAGCTTTAACACCGAAGCAAATCCTCCTGTTTTCCTATCTCCAACGAGAACTCCCCAACACTGATTTCTACCTTACCTCTAGGGACTATGACCTCAACCGCGAGCTTGCAAAAGAACTGTGGAGAAAAGTCTACATTGTAGGCAAACATGGCGGCGCAACACCCTATAGCAAAGTTCGGGAGACTATTCGACGAGAAGAAAAACTCCTCACGATAGCCAGAGAGGAAGAGCCAGATCTCCACTTGACATTTGCATCGCCTGACTCTACACGTGTGGCTTTCGGCCTACAGCTACCCGTCGTGTCATGCAACGACACCCCGCACTCAACAATCGTATCTAGACTCGTCATCCCGATCTCAAGCGACTTTATTGCGCCTCAACCAGTTGCGCCGTTTTTCCAACACTATGAAAAGTTTACACGGATACATGTATTTAGAGGTGTCTTCGAGTATGCCTGGGTTTCACGTTTCAAACCGAGTGAAGACATATTGAGAGACTATTCTGTTGAGCCCTTCAACTACGTGTTTATACGGCCTGGTGAGCAAAAGGCTTACTACTATAGAGATGCTATAGCTGCAACCATTCTACCCCTGAAGATCGCTAGACATTTGCTAAGGAGGTCTTCTCTTAAACTTCTAATTTATCCAAGGTACGAGGAGCAATACATTCTCTACAAGCGGGAACTAAAAGACACAGGAGGCCGTGTCACCTTTATCGAGAAACCAGGAGTCTTCCTCAACCTAGAGTACTTTGCCAGGCTTGTCGTTACAGGCGGCGGCACAATAGCCACAGAGTCAGCCCTCCTTGGAGTCCCCTCGCTAACAACTTTCCCAAGGGAGCTTGAAGTTCATACCTACCTACGTGAAAAGGGTTTCCCGGTCTACCGCTACACGGGTCTCCATATAATCGAAAAGCTTCTATCGACAAAAGAAGATATCTATGACCGTGAAGTATTCCTTCAGAAAGCTAGGAAAATGTTCGAAGATCCAGTAGCCAGGATCGCCGAAGTAATAAAGATGCACTCAGAGACTGATGCATCATCCCTGTATTCGAGGAACAAAAAATTTTTATAGCCACAGATATTTCGAAAAATGCATCGGTGGTCTGAATGGAATATGTTTACGCAAGTCTGTTGCTATACCATGCAGGAAAAGAAATAAACGAAGAATCAGTCAAGAAAATACTTGAAGCGGCCGGCATACAAGTCGACGACGTCCGTATAAAAGCCCTGGTCGCGGCGCTGAAAGAGGTAAACATTGAAGAAGCAATTAAGACAGCCGCTTTGCCGGTGGCTGTTGGAGGGGCAACTCCCGCCGCTACTCCCGCACAAGCACCTGCAGAGCAAAAGAAAGAAGAGAAGAAAGAAGAAAAGAAAGAGGAAGTCAAGGAGGAAACAGTCGAGGAAGGACTTGCTAGCCTCTTTGGCTTCTAGGCGCAACAAATGTCTATATATTTCTACGACCTTGTCCCGGTTTACCGCAGAATTGTGCTTATTTCAGCCTTACTCTATGCAGGTTACCAAGACTACAAAACACGGGAAATAGACGATAAAACATGGGTATATCCCTCAATTATACTGGCCCCACTTACATTTTTTGAAGTATACAACCGGACACCCACATACCTACAGATTTATCTGTTTTCCCTTTTTCTCGGCCTGTTAATAGCAATCCTAACCCTAAAATTGAAGCTTACAGGCGAGGCCGACGCGATTGCATTTGCCTTTATAAGCTTATTTGAGCCACCTGGCTACCATATAATCACGTTGTTTCCCCTAGGCTCAGTGATTATTCTCTCACTTGTTCCAACCTTGCTGTATACCTGTTATAATCTCTACTGGAACCTTAAACATGGAAGCTTTGCAGGCTACGAAGCAGGATCTCTAGTCAAAGCCCTCGCAATGCTGACAATGAGATATATCAGTAGAAGGGAATACGAAGAAAAAAGCTACATGTATATTCCCTCTACCCAAAAACAAGGAGACAAACTAACAATAGAGCTAAGCCCCATGATTCCAGAAAAAGTAGAGAACCCAGGACTGGACGAATTCTGGGCAGTCACACTTGCTCCCTATGTTTTCTTCTTGTCCATAGGCTACCTTATCTACACTATACTCCTCCTAACATTTTAAAACCTAGAAACACAAGTATTTTGTATCGCTCAACAAAATTTGGGTCAAGCACTAAGCTCCTCGCACGGCGCCAAAACGATAAATCTAATAAAACAATTATCCCGATGGATAAGTGGCGATGATTGCAAATCCGGGTTACGACAAGCATAGGATGACGTAAGGGCTAGTTCCTGAGCCTCTAAAAAAAGAAAAACTTATTTTAGAATTGGCCTTATAAGGTCTAAGATTGCTTTCTCCCAGTCCTTAGCTTTAACAACGCCAGAGGCAAGAAGAACACCTACACTCCCGAGCCTCAGTGCCGCCGCTACATCGTCACCCGTAGTTATTCCTGCGCCACAGAGAACCTTTACATTCGGATTTATTTTTTTCACGAGGTCAACAGAGGAAGTCACAACTTCTGGTTTTGCTTTTGAGACTGGTATACCTGTCCCAATGAGCTCTGGGGGCTCTATAGCAACCATGTCTGGACCAAGAGCAGCCATTGCCGCAGTTACCTCTGGGGTGTTGGTGCAGACAACAGTCACTAGGTTTAGCTGCCTGGCTCTCTTCACAACCACGTCTATCTGGTCTGCACGTACCCGACGCTCACTGTGGTTAACCATTGTACCAATAGCGCCTGCGTCTTTCACAGCTTCAAGAGTTACGTGTCCTGTATGGCTTCCAGGAGACACATCGTCAACATGCTGGGAGAAGACAGGAATATCGACTTGCTGTGCAATAAACATTAAGTCTGTTAGCTGCGGCGCGACAGCTATTGTTACACCATACTCTTTGCTGAGCTTTTCGGCCACTTTAGCTAGCTGTAAACCTTTCTTGCCGCTTGCCTCGACATATGCCTTAAAATTTATGAGAATCAAGGGATACTCAATTTTTGTTGCCGCCATATTTGATATTTTGTTTTGCCATCATATATTCTAAGATTAATAATTCAACGTAAAACAAGCAGGTAAGCTTAAAGCCCCCTACAACAAATCATACTTAAAGAAGGCAAACCATGTACTGGAACAGAGATGTAGAGTTATCCTATCTGAGGCCGGACGCGCTAACCGTATGGCAAGAGGAAGAAGTAGTTAAGCGTCTAAGCCACTACAAGGCTGTTTTTGAAGAGAGAGCCCCAGCATTCTACAGGGTAGCAAAGAGAATCCCGGCAGAATTCAGACAGGACGCAGATGTGGAAGAGTTGCTAGACATACACCGTAACTATGCGAAAGATTTTCCCAAAATTTATAGAGAATTCACAGTCGATAATCTCGGCAACAAGATTCCAGGGGTTTCTTATCTCGACTTAAAGATACAAATCGCAAAGAAAATGCTCGAAAAATGTTTCTTCTGTGAGTGGAGATGCTCAGTAAACAGGGCGAGGGGCGAGAAAGGGGTATGCGGCCTTGACTCTAGAGTTCGTGTCGCTACTGCCTTCCTCCACATGGGAGAAGAAGCGCCACTAGTGCCCTCTGGAACCATATTTTTTACTGGATGTAGCTTTAAATGTGTCTACTGCCAGAACTGGGACATATCGACAAGAGTAGAGAATGGAGCAGAAGTCACTCCCCAGGAACTCGCAGATATAGCTGTAAAGCTTTACCTGCGGGGGGCCAAGAACATAAACTATGTCGGCGGAAACCCTGACCAGCAACTTCACGCTATCTTAGAGTCGCTAAGGTACATGGATGTAAATATACCTCTTCTCTGGAACACAAACATGTATATGTCCACAGAGGCTCTAGAGCTCCTCCTAGACATAGTAGACATATGGCTACCCGACTTCAAGTACGGTAACGACGCCTGTGCAAGGAGACTTTCAGGTGTCCAAAGATATTTCGAGGTAGTCTCACGAAACCATAAGACGGTCTGCGAGGCTGGTAGAGACATAATCATTAGACACCTCGTTCTGCCAGGCCACGTTGAATGCTGTACAAAGCCTGTCCTCGAATGGATTTCCAAAAATTGCCCTAGAGCGCTTGTAAACATAATGGATCAGTATAGGCCAGAGCATCTCGTAGCTAGGTTTCCAGAAAGATGGAGAGAGATAGCGATGAGGCCAAAGCCGAGTGAGATACGTGAAGCATATAACTATGCAGACAAGTTGGGATTGGCATGGAGAGAAGTCTCGCTTTGAATGACTACGAGATAGAGTTTGGCAAAATACTAGAGTGGCTAAAGAAAAATAGTGCCAAGAAAATTCTTGTTCAGGCCCCAGACGGATTGAAAAAAATATTGAGGCTTATATCTGAAAAGCTCGAAGAAGAAGGATACGAGACTTACCTCTCAGGAAGCCATAGCTGGGGCGGATGCGACATAGCAGTTAATGAGGCAAGAACAATGGGCATTGACACAATACTTCATGTTGGTCATCATGGCTTCGTAGGAGCCAGAACAACAGAGGTTAGAGTATTATTTGTACCAGTATACTACCGGGGTGAATTTACTGAGGCATTGGTCAATGCACTAGAAGACATCAAAAGAAATAGCTTCAAAAAAATTACGCTAGGAGTGACCGTAGAGCTACACCGTAGACTACACGAGATAGAAAACCATGCATTAAAAAGTGGCTTTCATGTCGAAACAGGCTCGCTAGAAAATATTACAGGTCTGGTCATAGGGTGCAACTATGCTTCGCTTCGAGATGCAGAAGCTGTTCTCATAGTCGCTGGTGGAAGATTCCACGCGCTTGGGGCTGCTCTATGGATGGGTAAACCTGTATGGAGAGTTGACCCCTACCTAAAAAGCTATGAAAAGGTAGATGTGAGACCCATTATATCGCGCCGTTTAAGGGATATCAGCTCCGCGATGGATGCTCACAGCTTCCTCGTCGTTGTGTCGACAAAAACTGGCCAGGCCAGACCGGTCCTGGCTCAAAGCATCAAGAAGAGGCTTCTCCGCGAAAACAGAAAAGCAGACATAGTGGTGATAGATGAGATCAGCGAAGACGTACTACTCAACTTCGGGCAGTATGATGCCTATGTGAACACAGCTTGCCCACGCCTGACAATAGATGACCCAGACATATTTCCCGGGCCTGTGATAAATCCCGGCGAACTCAAATATGTCCTCGGCAAGAAGCTTGAGGGCTACGATTCCCGGGATCTCTTTCGTTTTGACTTTTCTATCGGCGCATAGAATAATTCCTTCAGCAACAGGGCGTCTTGCTCCAAGTTCGGACTCTCAGAGATGACAACACCTTTAATGTTGAACTCTCTGAATGCTTTGACGAGAAGCTTGTACTCCAGATCAGCCTCCGCCAAGTTTAGGTGGCGCTTTTCCCCTTTCTCGCCATACTCTATGCCCGATACGTGTATGTGCATGTTGTCGAGAGCGTATCTGCCAAGCCCTTTCTCGATTTTTTCAAGGATAGACACAAAGTCCTGGTATCTCTTCAGCCCACCCACAGTCCTGGCATGCAGATGGGCGAAATCGACAACTGGGAGCACGCCTTCCAGCTCCTGACTTAACCTTATAACCTCTTCGAGGCTTCCGAACTCTGATGGCTTTCCAAGAACTTCGGGCCTGATCCAGATCTCTATACTATTTTCTCTGAGATGTTTTAGGACTGTCTGAACCCCTTCCTTTACCTTTCTGTATGTGGCTTCGGGGTCGCTATTTCCGTAGTATCCGGCGTGAAAACATACGCTCCATGCACCTGCTTTATAGCCTATCTCTGCGCTCCTGATTATCCTCTCTACGCTTGCTTTTACCTTTGCCTCCTCTTGACTGTTAAGGTTAATATAGTATGGCGCGTGTACAGTAAGCACTATGCCAACCTGGTCTCGCAGTTTTTTGACCTCTACTGCAGATTTCTCGTTTAGAAAAATGCTCCTAACAAACTCTATCTCCATAGCGTCGAGCCCAAGCCTTTTAACCTCTAATATTCCCTCAGTTACACCTCCCTTTTTTAGAGTGGTCGGTATGCCTGCAGGCCCAAAATACAAGCGGTCTGGCTGCCACATCTAGCTCCACAATATTGATTCAATGCTTCAGGATTTTAGTCTTTCTAGCACACGTGTACATATAAAGAAATAAAAGACTTCAATAAGAAATACTGTAAACGGTGAAAATGCATGTCGCTCAAATTTGAACCAGTAAACGAAAAACAAAAGATGCTAGTAGGCGCCCTTGAGAGCCCAGACATAGACATAGTTGGCGTATTTGGCCCAAGCGGCACAGGGAAAAGCTTCGTCGTTATTCTCCACGGCATCTCGAAGCTGAGAGAAGAAAAGTACAAAAGAATGATCATAATTAGGCCCCTTGTAAGCATCTCTAGGTCAAAACTCCTAGACTCTTCAACCCTAGGCGAAATGTACTATGAAACAGCGTCATCCTACCTCTTAGACGTTGCGGGAGACTATATCGACTTGCCGGAACTCAAAAGCTTCCTTGATAGCAGAAAAATAGTCTTCGTGGACCCCGAATTCCTTACGGGGAGAACATTCGATAACAGCCTTATTTTCCTAGACGATGTCCAGTATTTAAATCCAGAGATTATTCCAGAGGCCATTATAAGGGTGGGAAGAAACTCTAAGCTTGTCGTCGCGGGGGACCCGGTTCTACAAGCCCTAGAGGGAAAAACAAGGAACACGGCGGCAATAGCCCGCGAGCTGTTATTGGGGGAGGAGAGGTCACTTGTGATCAACATGGGTGTAAACGACATCGTGAGGCCGGGGTCAAAGAGGGGCTTCAAGCTTGCACTAGAGTCGAGGCTTAGGAGGCGTAGTCTATCAGAAGAAGAAAACAAAGTTAAGGCCGTGTTGCAGAGCCACGCGCCAGACGCAGACATAGTAACTGTTGTATGGCTAAAGGATCTCAAGGAAAAATATTCCTCGCAGAGCGCGCCCGATGTTCTAGCCATCGCAAAGGAAAATACACTTAGCCGGCTGATCGGTAAGAAGGGAGAAAGAATAAATAAGGCCCAAGAGGAGGCAGGTGTACACATAAGGGCAATCGAGCTAACCAACGACCTTGGAGAAATAGTCAAGGCTATACACCCTGTTGGATGGATTAGGAAACACATAGAGAGTGTAGAAATAGAGGGCGCAGAACTTGTTGTCTACGTCGACCCAGAAGAGTACGGCGCATTTGTGGGGAAACAGGGTACATATATTAGGTTCCTAGACGATGCGCTCAAGAGAATACTTGGGTTAGGAGTTCGTGGGAGACACGCCGAGAAATCTGTAGATAAGAGGAAAAAGGCTAAATGATTTACGGCTACGTCATAGTTGCTGAGAAAAACTCTGTTGCACGTGCAATTGCAAGCTTTCTTGGAGGGACAAGCGTAAAGAGATTACAGGTAGAGGGTGTTCCGGCATACGAGTTTTACTGGAATAATTCGAGGAGCCTCTCTATAGGAGTAAGCGGGCACATACTTAACTTTGACTTCCCAAAGGAATACAACAAGTGGAACAGTATTGACCCGAGACAGCTCTTCTTCATAAAGCCTATACTAGTGGCGCGGGAGGGAGCATACAAATACATAAAGGCTCTTAGACTGCTTGCACAAAAAACCTCGACAGTGATACTTGCCCTGGACGCTGACGTGGAAGGGGAAGCCATAGCATTCGAAGTCATGCGAATAATGTCCCAGGCCAACCCAAGCTTAGAGTTTAAACGTGCATGGTTCAGCGCGATAACGAGGACAGACATCCTAGAAGCCTTTAAAAACTTCAGGAAGCCAAACGAAAACCTAGCAAACAAGGCCTTCTCTAGGATGATCGTCGACCTCACGATTGGCGCCAGCTTTACGAGGATTCTCACGCTGTCGGTAGAAAAGAGGAACGGATTCTTGCCGAAAGGCAAATTCCTGAGCTATGGTCCATGTCAGACCCCAGTCCTTTACTTGGTTGTAAAACGTGAACTAGAGAGAGAAAGCTTCAAGAAGAAGAAATACTACGTGTTAAGAGTAAAGTTCGAGTCGCCCGAGGGAGTATTTACTGGCCATGCTACGTTTGACGATGCTTCCAAGGCCAACGAAGCATTGAGAGTGGTGAAGAACATTGGTAAGGGAATCATAGCTTCCTCGGAATACGTGTCAGTTAATATCCAGCCCCCTGTTCCACTCAATACAGTGTACCTTGAGAGCAGGGGTAGCCTTTTCCTTAATTTAAGGCCAAAAGAGACCCTCGCAATAGCTGAAACTCTTTACGCGAACGGTTACATTTCTTATCCACGCACCGAGACAACCAGGTATCCTCCAACTCTAAACCTGAAGAATATACTCTCGATGTTCAGCGAGTGGGAAAACACTGGCTGGTACGTAAAAAAACTGCTTTTAAAGGGCTTCAAACCGACGGAGGGACGTGAAGACGACAAAGCCCACCCACCAATCTACCCAACCAAGGCTGCCTCTAAGAACGAGATTGTTAGAAAGTTTGGGGAGAAAGCATGGAGAGTATACGAATACGTGGCTAGACATTTCCTAGCCACATTAAGCGAGGACGCTATTATCGAGAAGCAAAAAATCATTGTCAACATAGACAAGTTACAGTTCCAGGCGGAGGGACGCAAGGTCGTCTACCTTGGATTCTATCAAGTCTACCCCTACAGCGTACCCCAAGATGACCCCCTCCCATACCTGCTCAAAGGGGAAGAGGTAAGAGTCCTAGAAGCAAAGCTAGAGGAGAGAACCACTCAGCCTCCACAATACCTCAGCGAGGCGGAGCTTCTAGCCCTAATGAAAAAGTACGGCATAGGTACAGACGCGACAATGCAGGAGCATATACACACAAACATTGAGAGAAAATACTTCATAGTGAAAAATAAGCGCCTTATACCGACACCTCTTGGGAGAACCCTTGCCGTCTCGCTGTACGAGACAGTTCCAGAACTAGTCTTGCCAGAAATAAGGGGACGCATGGAGTCTAAGCTTGTAAAGATAGCTAATGGAGAAGTTTCTCCAGAGGAGCTTGTCCAGGAAATGCTCGAAGAATTTCTAAGCTACTATGATAAGCTAGCACAAAACATAGATAAGGTTGCTGAAAAGCTCGTAGAGGGATTGAAAAAGGTATACCAAGAAGAAAACAGTGAAGCTTCCCATACCTCGGCCAAGAAAAAATCCTCCATGAAGAGGAGGAAAACTACAAGGCAGAGGAAAAAGATTTAAAAACCATGTGGCTTCAAAACAGAGGAGGAAACCTATAAACATGGAGGGGGGCTCTAGGAAGATAATAAACAGGAAGCTGGGCAGAAAATTATCGTTCAAAGCAAAATACATTGACCAGCTCTTCAACGGGGAAAAAACGACAACTGTCCGAAGGGGGATCGTCACGCCCAGATACGACGTTGTGTACATTGAAAGCGACGGGAAAATCCATGGAACCGCCCGGGTAAAATATGTGCGATACACTAAGCTGGGAGAACTAACAAATGATGACGCTGTAAAGGACGGTTTTAGTTCTAAAGAAGAACTAATCAACGCATTAAAAGAGATCTATCCAGACATTGGGAAAGACGAATGGGTCACAATCATCTCGCTAGATAATCTCAACAGGTTCGCAGAACCACTACCGACGGAAATGATAACTAGAGATATTGACTCCGACAAGATATCTGAGGTTGCACAAATAGCCCTAGCCAACGGGTTGGCAGAAAACGAAAAAGAGCGCAGAATCCTCGCCATGCTCGCCATAAATGGCGATATAAAAGCTACATCAAAGCATCTAGGAATAAAGGAGGACGAAGCTAAACTTGTCCTCGCAAAAATAATGAATAAACTCAAAGAGAAGGGAATACAACAGCAGTAATTATGCAGAAGGTCTAGCATCTATGTCTAAACCCACGATTTTTATCTCTCATGGGGACCTTGATGGAATGTCTGCTACAGCAGTCATAGCTGACACCATTAGAAAGAGACGTCCAGAAACAAGGCTGATATTTCTATTTTCCCAGCCCCACGAACTCGACAAGACGCTGATACAGGTTCCCGAAGAATTTGAAGAACTCTACCTAGTTGACATAGCGATCGATACAGAACTATGGCCAAAATTATCTCTTCTCTTATATGACATCTCAAAGAGGGGAAAAATAACATGGCTGGATCATCACCCGTCCACGTTAAGTTTCTCAGACAATTTGACAAAGATAGGAATCCAAACAATACTCGAAAACACAAGATCAGCGGCTTCAATAGCTAGAAAATTTCTTCAGAACACTTCTGACCCTTCCTTCTACGAAAGCATAATAAAGCTGGGAGAAGCATCCGATCTAGCAATAAAGCTAGAGAAAGATGACCCCCTGCACCATTCCCTAGAAACCCTTAGCATTGCCCTTGCATACAAGACTCGCGAGGAACAGCTCAGGAAAAAGATACTGTCGTCTTGGCTAAACAAGAAAATAATAGTCCCAGATGAGGCGGCAGAGGCGGCCCAAGAGGGAGAAAAAATCTACAGGGAATTATACCAAGAGGCAAAGCAAAACATAATCTTTGAGTCGGACAACTTGCTGATAGCTGACCTAAGAAATAGACGGGTATATGGATTCATTGGGAGGATAGCATCTGTCCTCGCAGGCGAGAAGGAAAAACCCGTTATCTTGCTGACAAGACTGGGAGAAACAGCGACACTCATCACGTATAGAGCGCCAGCCAAAAACAGCTACGAAAAGATGTCAAAGACCGTTGCAGACATAGCGAGAAGCTATGGTGGCGGGGGTGGGCACTTGGCGGCGTTTAGCTATAAGGTTCCCAGCGCCTACATGGAAAATATTCTGAAAGAATTGATCGATGCTGCTAATTCACTTTAGCTTATTGACACACGCTTAATTGCCGGGTGCTGGAGAATCTTCTCAATGACCTCGCTGGGGACCGGCTGCGAGACAACTACGTAGAGCTTGGGCTCTTCATATATATTCGGATCCTCCGCGACCACCTGGAGAATGTTTATATCCTTCTCGGCCAATGCGTTAGCAACCCAGGCAAGTATCCCCGGCCTGTCTTCAAAGATCTCCACAACTAGGCACCTGTAGCCCAGCAGACGTGAAACCGACACAAGCGAGGGGCCTGCCGGTCTGAGGTGTAGGAAAAATTCCCTGAGGAAGTCGTCCTTACTTATCTGTTTAAGAACATCCATAACCACTCTCCTGTCTACGCCTGCTTCCTCTGCGAGAGAAGTTACTGTAGCCTTTACTTTGTCGCCAATATATACGTCTTCTCCTCTCACGCTTAGCCCGTATTTTAGTAGAGTTTTTACTATCTGGATTCTTTTGCCCGACCCTAGAACTTCTTCTACATGTCTCCAAAACGACTTATCCATAATTCTTTATGGTGAAAAACCTCCATTTATATTCATTCTTCTCTAAAATGTACATAAAAGAAAAATTTATATACATCAATGAACAAAATAGACAAGTTATGAACAAAAAGATACATTTAGATGAAGACGAAATGCCGCGGGAATGGTACAACATCCTGCCAGACCTGCCAGAGCCTCTTCCGCCGCCACTTAACCCAGTCACTGGCCAGCCGGTCTCGCCCAAAGACCTTGAGCCCATATTTCCAAAAGAACTTATTAGACAGGAAACATCACAGGAAAGATTCATACCCATACCAGAAGAGTTGCTCGAAGTATACAGAATCTGGAGGCCAACCCCCCTCATCCGTGCACATCGTCTCGAAAAGGCACTTAGAACCCCCGCCAGGATATATTACAAGTACGAGGGTGTTAGTCCGCCGGGAAGCCATAAACCCAATACGGCGGTTGCCCAGGCATACTATAATGCAAGGGAAGGAGTAGAAAGACTAACTACAGAGACTGGTGCTGGGCAGTGGGGATCTGCACTTTCATTCGCGACAATGCTTTTTGGCCTAAAGCTGACGGTATACATGGTTAAGGTCAGCTACATGCAGAAGCCGTACAGAGCCATACTGATGAGGACGTGGGGAGCAGAAGTAGTCCCAAGCCCGAGCAACAGGACAAAGTATGGAAGAAGCATACTGGAAAAGGACCCCGACAATCCCGGCTCCCTGGGAATAGCGATAAGCGAGGCCCTAGAAGACGCAATATCTCATGAGGATACAAAGTATAGCCTTGGAAGCGTGCTTAACCACGTCTTGTTGCATCAGACAGTTATAGGGCTAGAGGCAATAAAGCAACTCGAAGCGGTAGACGATTTCCCAGACATTGTCATAGGCTGCGTGGGTGGAGGAAGCAACTTCGCCGGAATATCGTATCCATTCTACTATCTTGTCAGATCCGGAAAAGCGCCCAAGAAGACACGGTTCCTAGCCGTGGAGCCGGCGTCATGCCCATCCCTGACTAAGGGCGAATACATGTACGACTACGGGGACACCGCGGGACTAACACCCCTACTAAAGATGTACACTCTTGGACACGACTTTATACCTCCACCCATCCACGCAGGAGGCCTGAGGTACCATGGCGCCGCGCCGACCCTGAGCCTCCTGAAGAAGACTGGAGTATATGAAAGCACAGCATATAACCAAGTAGAGGTTTTCGAGGCTGCGAGGCTCTTCGCACAGACCGAGGGAATAGTGCCAGCCCCCGAAAGCGCCCACGCTATAAAAGCAGTAATCGACGAGGCGATAAAAGCCAAACAAAAAGGCGAAGAAAAAGTAATATTGTTTAATCTCAGCGGGCACGGTTTACTCGACCTTGCCGCGTACCAGGACTTCCTCGATGGAAAGCTTCCAGCACACGAATACCCAGCAGAGGCTATACAGAGATCTATTGAAAAAATAAAAGCATTATTGCTGGAAAAAGGCATCAGGCCATAGAAACGCTACAACGCTAAAAATATACCAAACTATCCACTCACTTTTTCTATGTCTTGGATTACCTCAAGTGCACCTGGAAAAGTTATCCTATTCGGCGAACACTTTGTCGTCGAGGGACAGCCAGCAATAGCTATAGCCGTTTCGCTAAGGGCATATGTAACTGTGGAGCCCACGCAGAGCGACGAAATCAAGGTGTACTCGAAAAACTTCGACCTCACTGAGACTTTCCCGCTTAACCAGAGGGACAGCTGGACGGGCAAAATGTCCCCAGTCGCCGTTGCGGCATACGCTGCCATGCTTGAGGCGGACAAAAAAACAGGCCTAAACATACAGATTGACTCGCAGATACCTCCAGGTAGTGGAATGGGCTCGAGCGCGGCAGTTGCAGTCGCCACAGTCCACGCGACAAGCCTAGCCTTGGGCCTCCAGCTAGACCCCAGAAAAGTGTCAGACCTAGCATACGAGGCAGAAAAAGTTGTTCATGGAAAACCCAGTGGAATAGACAACACCATAGCCACTTTTGGCGGGGCCATTGCATATAGGAAAGGTGAGGGATTCATCCAGCTAAAACCAATCTTTAGAGGAGTAAAGCTAGTATTGGCGGACACAGGCAAGCCCAGAAACACGGGCGAAATGGTTCGCAGGGTACTTGCACTTAAAAACACTTATCCAAGTATACTAGACCCAATCTACTATTCTGCTGGAAAGCTAGTCGTAGAGGCGGCCCAACTTTTGGAGAAAGGAGACTACGAAAACCTGGGAATACTTATGAATATAAATCATGGCCTTCTCTCAGCTGTAGGCGTCTCAACGAAGGAAATAGAGCTACTCGTACATACGGCCAGAGAAAACGGAGCCCTAGGCGCAAAGTTAACAGGAGCCGGAGGGGGAGGATACATCGTGGCCCTATGCAGAGAAAGCGACGCCGAAAAAATAATCAGCGCACTAAAAAGCCACGCAACAAGCGTTCTGACCGTCAACCTGGAAGAGACAGGAGTCAGAAAGGAAAATATATAGCAACACTCCAGGAAAATGAGAGACACAACTATAGAAGAATTGCTCATCCCACAAAAAATTTAAACCCCACAAAGCTATTACTCAGTAAGACATCTGAAGTCGAGCCCCGGTAGCTCAGCTCGGTAGAGCGCCGCTCTGGTAAGAACTAGTCCTTCCAGATAGGCGGAGGTCCCGGGTTCAAACCCCGGCCGGGGCTCCATTTTTTCCTAATGCTCTGCGATTTGTCATGATTTATTTTGAATATTGCTTAATAATACAGTTGTCTAAAGGTTTTTTGGCGATTGACGATGGAACCGGGGAGCCTTCCTTTTGGGGAGTATGTTACAAACGACAAGTTCGTGTTTCAGAGAATTGAGGACTACTGGAGAAGGCATGCCGAGACTTTGAAGAACTTCAATGATTTTTGGGCTAGTGTCGCTAGTGAACTTGAGTGGTTTGAAAAGTGGAAGAGCTTGTTGGACGACTCTAATCCTCCTTTCTATAAGTGGTTCGTCGGCGGAAAGATAAACCTGTCTTACCTCGCGCTGGACCTAAACGTCAGAAAGGGTAGAGGAAACAAGGTTGCCCTGATTTGGGAGGGTGAACCCGTTGACGGAAATGGTATGCCTCTCGAGGTCAAGAGATACACGTATGGGGAACTGCTCCGAGAGGTTAACAAGGTAGCCTATGTATTGAAAAGGCTCGGTGTAGGTAAGGGAGACAGGATATCTATCTATTTGCCAATGATCCCCGAAACGATTGTTTTCATGTTAGCTGCGTGGAGGATTGGAGCTATTACGAGTGTAGTTTTCTCCGGCTTCTCGGCTGAGGCCCTTGCTGACAGGATAAACGATGCTGGCGCCAAGCTACTCATAACTGCTGACGGGTTCTGGAGGAGGGGAAAGATCGTCCCACTAAAAGAGACAGCCGACAAGGCCGTGGAGCGGGCTAGTTCTGTTGAGAAGATCGTTGTAGTGAAGAGGATAGGTCTAAATAACGTGCCGATGAGGGAGGGCAGAGACTACTGGCTACATGATTTGCTTAAAGAAGTCCCAAGCGATGTTTTCGTGGAGCCTGAAAAGCTTGAAAGCGAGCATCCATCCTTCATCCTATACACCTCTGGAACTACTGGGAAGCCTAAGGGTATAATTCACGATACTGGCGGCTGGGCCGTTCACGTCTACGCAACAATGAAGTGGGTTTTCGATATACGTGAATACGATGTCTACTGGTGTACAGCAGACGTGGGCTGGGTCACTGGCCACTCTTATGTGGTTCTTGGACCAATGCTCGTCGGCGCAACCCAGGTTGTCTACGAGGGTGCCCCAGACTATCCACAGCCGGACCGCTGGTGGAGCATCATCGAGCGCTACAAGGTCTCCGTATTCTATACTAGCCCTACAGCTATACGAATGTTTATGAAGTTTGGCGAGGATTGGCCGAGAAGGCACGACTTATCTTCGCTGAGGATTATCCACTCCGTTGGAGAACCGATTAATCCAGAGGCATGGAGATGGGCCTATAGGGTTCTAGGCAACGAGAAGGTAGTGCTAGGATCAACGTGGTGGATGACCGAGACCGGCGGAATAATGATTTCTCACACGCCTGGGTTCTTCCTTGTACCCATGAAGCCTGGGACAAATGGTCCCCCATTGCCAGGCATAGATGCAGACATTGTAGATGCAAAGGGCGAAAGCGTGCCGCCAGGCGTCAAGGGCTACCTCGTGATTAGGAGACCTTGGCCTGGAATGCTTCACGGTATATGGGGTGACCCAGAGAGGTATAAGGCTACGTACTGGGCTAGGTTTCCAGGCTACTTTTATGCGGGGGACTTTGCTGTAAAGGACCAGGACGGCTTTATCTGGGTGCTCGGGAGAGCCGACGAAGTACTAAAGGTCGCTGGCCACAGGCTCGGCACATATGAAATTGAGTCTGCCCTTGTCGGCCACCCGGCCGTTGCAGAGGCGGCAGTTGTGGGTGTCCCTGATCCCATAAAGGCTGAGACACCTGTAGCCTTTGTAGTGTTGAAGCAAGGGTTCAAGGCTGGGCCGGAGCTTCGTGAAGAACTAAGGAGACATGTCAGGAGTATGATTGGCCCCATTGCTGAGCCTTCAACAGTGTTTTTCGTGTCAAAGGTTCCAAAGACGAGGTCTGGGAAAATTATGCGTCGGCTACTCAGGTCTATAGCGCTCAACGCTCCTCTTGGAGACGTTTCTACCCTAGAGGACGAGACATCTGTGGACGAAGCTAGAAAGCTGTTCGAAGAGTTGAAGAGCGAGGTCTGGAAGAGCATCGAGCAATTTGTACGTAGACCGTTAGTCGTACCCCCCTCTATGCCCATAAAGGAGCTTGCACACAAACTTCTCGAGGAAAAGTTTGCAGTCGCGAGCAGTGACGGAAAGAAAGTCGAGGGGGTTATCTCCGAGAGAGACATCGTTAGGGGCATAGCAATAAATGCCGGCTTCGAGACACCCGTAGGTGACGTTATGAGGCGGGATGTAGTGGCTGTCGATGCTTCTACCCCCTATCATGAAGCACTTAAACTGCTTTCCCAGAAGAAGATAAGGCATCTCGTTGTAACAAAGAACAATGAGCTATTTGGCGTCGTGAGCGCGCGGGACCTATTGGGCGAACACTTGCTCGTGATAGACGAGGCCCTGAAAAACACATTGTCTAGACTTAAGGTGGGAGACTGGATGAAGAAGACAATTGTTTCGGCTAGCCCGAGAGACGCAATTAGAACTGTTGCAAAACTAATGAGTGAAAAGGATGTGGGCCTAGTGGTGCTTCTCGATGGTGGAAGGCTTTACGGCGTTGTATCAGAGTATGACCTTGTAAACGCCCTAAAGAACGAGCTGGACTTTGACAAACCCGTAGCAAGCATAGCATCCACTAGTGTTGTGACAGTTCCCGTGGACGCGTCACTGCAGACAGCCGTTGCACTCATGTCAGAAAACGGGATAAGACACTTGGTGGTAACAAGGGGTTCCGAGCCTGTGGGAGTTATATCGATCAGAGACGTCATAGGTGCGCTCAGGGAATAAGCCTTCTACGTTTTGTTTTGGCCAACTATTTTTATAAAATTATCTTTTTTTATCCTTTCTTTTCTTGTTCGACGTTTATTTGTGCAACTTGAATAAGAGGTGTATTAGTCGGTCTATGTCCCAGGGGGGAGGTGTAGGGGTAAGCTCGCTTATAGAAGAGATTTCCTTGTAGAGTGGCTCCAGCTGTGTATATAACTTGTCATAGATGGCGTAATAAGCGTCATAGATGGAGGCTTCTTTGGGGTCTGGGCGTATCCTAGCCCTTTCTTTGAAGAATCCTTTGGCAGCTTCCCGGTGTGACTCAAAGAGTCCTAGAGCTGTACTCGTTATTAACGCGTCGCCAGCTAGCGCTGCGTCTAGGAGTTCTGGCAGGACTACTTCTAGCTTTGTGACGTTTGCCTTTATCCTTGCCCAGGTCGGCGACTTTGCTCCTCCACCCATGAGTATAAGCTCGCTCGGCCTTATTCCTAGCTCGCCGAAAACCTCGAGTATTTTTCTTATCTCGTAGGCTATTCCCTCCATTATGGCTCTGAAAATATGTGACCTAGTGTGGTATACAGTTAGCCCAAATATGACCCCTCTAGCATAGGGGTTCCACCTTGGAGACCTGGCTCCAGAAAAGAACGGCAAAACAATTAGCCCGTTTGAGCCTGGAGGTATGTATTCGGCTTCCATGTCTAGGTATTCGTAGGCCCTCCTCCTAGTAGAGCTTGCCAGCTGTTGCACGCTTTCAGCGACCTGGTCTCTGAACCACCTAAGTATGGCGCCTGCAGTACTCATACCTGCCTCAATTACCCAAGTATTCCTTATGGGCGAAGCCCCAACCGAAAACCTCATTTTTTCGTCGAGTAGCGGCCTGTCAACCATTGTTGCGGTCGTAGAGCCTGTACCTGTTGATTCTTCTACTCTTGAAGACTCAAATATCCCCGCTCCTAGAACTTCTGCTTGCCTGTCCCCCATCCCAGCAAGTACCTCTATGTCTGTGGGAAGGCCTAGGATCCTAGCCGCCTCTTCGCTTAGGGTCCCAACAATCTCGTCGCTGTTTAGAGACTCAGGGAACAGGTCGATGTATTCTGACAGCTTCAGCATGTCGAATAGTTCCTGGTCCCATTGCAACTTTACTATGTTGAACAGCATTGTCCTAGATGCAACAGTATGGTCGGTAATTGGCCTGCCGGTAAGCTTGTATATAACATAGTCTTTGGGCTGTAGCCCCTTCTTTGCCCTTTTAAGTACTTCGGGTTCATTCTCCTTGTACCACAACAGCTTTGTAGCTGTAAACGTGGCGTCGACAACCAGACCCGTCCTCCGGTAGATCTCCCTGACATCATTCTCCTTCTTTATCCTCTCAGCCTGGGGAGCGCTACGCCTATCCATCCATATTGGGACTCTTCCTAGACTCTTTCCGTTTGAGTCTATTAAAGCTAGAGTCTCTCTCTGGCTACTAACATTGATACCTGCTATTCTTGAGGGGTCAATGTGGGACTTCCTGATAACAGTCCTTGTAACCTCTACTACAGTTTCCCACCAGTCTTCCGGGTCTTGTTCAGCCCATCCCGGTTTAGGATAGTACGTTGGGTATTCCTTACCATCTACAGCTAAAAGGTTTCCAACCGAGTTGAAAAGAGCAACCTTTACAGTTGTCGTGCCTATGTCTATTGATAGTAAAATATCTTTATCCACAATTATAGTTTTTACATTTTTGGGAAATTAAACTTGAGTATTAACATATTGTAAAGATAACCGAGTTAATCTTTACTATCCTTTGCCCCAGCGACTCTGCTGTAGAGTTCTCTCGATATAGAAACTTCCCTACCACAGTGCATACACTTTAAAAGCACACTGTTTTCGGTCTCCCGTATAACCTCCTTGAGCGGCCTACCACAGTAACAGACAAAACCCACAAGCCTCGCCGGATTGCCCATGACAAGCCCGTGGTCTGGAACATCCCTTGTTACCACGCTACCCGCCGCCACCATCGCGTACCTTCCAATTGTAACTCCACACACAATGGTAGCGTTCGCCCCTATGGATGCCCCCTCCTTTATCGTTGTCTTTACTACTTCCCAGTCAGTCGAAAATGCCCTCGGATACTTGTCATTTGTAAAGACTGCGTAGGGGCCAACAAACACATTGTCCTCAATTATTACGCCCCGATACACGGATACACCGTTCTGTATCTTGACATTGTTGCCTACTACTGCTCCTTGGTCAATATATACATCCTTCCCTATGTTACAGTTCCTGCCTACCTTTGCTCCACTCCTTATATGTGCAAAGTGCCAGATACGTGTGCCTTCTCCTATTTCTGCGCCTTCCTCAATGATTGCAGTTGGATGAGCAAAGTACTTTTTGGATACTTCGGCCATGTTGACGATATGAAAATACTTCCTTAATTGTTTTTCTGGTTTATAGCCATAACTGTATTGAGACGGCTACTTACCTAGGAGTTTTTTCCACGAGTCCCACTCTTTTCTTGCGATGGGCGGCGGCTCGGGGTTTTTCTTTAGCCATTCAACAGCAAATCTTTTTGTCTTAGGGTCGCTTGGATAGCCTGAGCCAAAGTCTCCATATGTCTTCTTTAGCTTCTCTATTATGCTGTCCCTCTCAACCTTTGCAACTATGGATGCAGCGCCGACGATTAAGTATTTTTCGTCGGCATGGTTTTCAACCACGAGCCGGACAGGTATCTTTAGAAGAGATTTTACAGCTTCGGCGTATCTATCTGGGACGGGGTCTGGGCTATCTATGTAAACAGTTTCAAGGGGAATGCTTTGTGCCACTTGGTTTATGAGTCCAGCTGCCATAGCTGCCTCCAGGTAGTTTAGGTTCTGGTAGCATTCGCCCCTGACGGCGCAGTCTATTAGGTGTGGTTCAACTATGACCTTCTCGACGCCGCACCCGATACTTAAGAGGATTTTTGCCAGCCTTCTCCTAGTAGACGGCGCAACCTTTTTTGAGTCCTTGAATCCGAGGCTTGCAAGTAGCTTTAGCTTTTCTCCTGGACAGTAGACCATAGCTACAACCATGGGCCCAATCATTGGACCACGTCCAGCCTCGTCTATGCCTGCAATGAAAGACACAGAACCCAGTACAACTCTAATTATAAAAACTGTAATGTTTTGGGAACTGTATCAGCCTTGAACAAGAACCTTGACAGACAGTAGTCCTTTTGTGGCTAAGCCGTAAAGTGTCCTGAGAACTTCCTGCGTCGGCATATTTGTCTTGCGGGAAACATATTCAAGTAGCTCGGTCAGGGGGATAGGCTTCCTACCCAAGATGTTTGTGTATCTAAGTGTTTCCTCATAGACCTTTATTTCCAGCTCTGACAGGGCAGTGTTTAGGAGACTCTGTGCTTCATTCTTTATTTTCGCCAGCTCTTTGTAGATGGCATTTGGATCTATGGGCTGGGGATCCTGTTTAGCCTTTGAGAGGTATTCTTCTATCTGTTTCAGCCGGGCCTTGGATTGTTCTATCTTTGCCCTGTCTTGGAGTGATGCGACGACTTCTGCTTTTGCCAGTACTTCTTGTGTTGTTGCGACCTCTCCTTGCAGGATAGATACTGTTTTGTTGTATTCTGTCTTAGTCTTAACATACATCTGGTATAGTTGCTGTTTTATTTCTTCGACGCGTTTATATAAGTCGTTGAAATCGTTGTAGTCTTCTTGTTGGATCTTCTCGGCTTTGCGTAGCAATCTGACCGCGTCGGAGTAAAGCGACGGGTTGAGATTCTGGATTACGTCTGTCCACTTTTCCAGTTCATGCCTGTTCTTCTCTATTTCATTCATGGAGCTTTCGATGTGGTCAATTTTTCTGAGAGCGTCCTCGATAGTTGTAATTAGTGTATGAAGCCTGGTTGAGTATTCTTCAAGAGAGCGTGCTGTACGCTCAACCTCTTGGAGGGCTGGCGGCTCAGGAATATTTAGGAGAGTAAACGACTTATTTAAGATTCTTTCTAGAAGCGGGTTTCTCGAGGCTCTTTCCTTCAGAGACTTGTACAGTGCTTCTAGACGCTCTATCTTTTCGGCCGTACTGGAAGAAGTTTTAGATAAATAGTATAGCAAGTCGTTCTTCTTTTTTGTTGTTAGAGCAACCGCTTCTTGACTCATATGAAAATAGACAGGCATATTTTTGAAAAAATTATCATTTAAAATAACTTTTAGGGGCCAACTTTAGATTAGCCCCTTTTCTTTTGCCTTTTCTATGACCTCTTTTATTAGGTCTTCCTTGGTCTTTCCCTCTGTCTGCACACCTAGTTTTTCTGCGAGCTTCTTTAGATCCTCGTCTGAAATTGTGGTAGTTGTTTCCTGTTTCTTTGAGGCTTCTTCTACTGAGGAAGTGACCTTTTGTGTTTCTTCTCGGAAGACTCTGACTGCTTCGCCTGCCGCCTTCGCAAGCTCCGGAAGCTTCTTGGGGCCGAAGAGTATAAGGGCGAGGATTATGAGTAGGATTAACTCAGTTGGTCCAATCTGGAACTGTAGTGCAACGACTTGCGGTGGGTATACGGGAAGCATCTTTTCGCCCAAAAAGATTGTTAACGCATATTAAAAAACTTTTTCAGACCGCAGAAACATCGAGAGGCAAAAGAAATTTTAATGGAGCATTACATTCATTGGTGTGAAACACAAGCCTATAATTGCTGTTCACGGTGGCGCCGGCAGAGCGAGAAAAATGAGCGATGAGGAAAGAAAAGAGATAGAAAATACATTGATGGATGCTCTTAAATCTGGCCTAGATGTCTTGCGGAGTGGCACGGCTCTTGACGCTGTGGAAGAGGCTGTCAAAACAATGGAGGCTTCTGGACTATTTAACGCTGGGAAAGGCGCCGTGGTCAACCTCAAAGGGGAAATAGAGCTGGACGCTGGCATAATGTGGGGGAAAACATTGTCGGCAGGCGCTGTGGCCGCGCAAAAGTATACTTGGAATGCTATTTCCCTAGCAAGAATAGTCATGGAGAAGACGGATCATGTTCTCATCGTAGGTGAGGGCGCAGACTTCCTTGCAAAGAAATTTAATCTGGAGCCGCACCCGGGTCCTACGAGAAGAGTGTTGGAGAGATACAATGAGTACAAGACGCAGGTAAACGAGAAGAGATTCGAGCTCTGGAAAAATAATTACGAAGTTAAAGACCTCTACGCAGGGGACACTGTTGGGGCAGTGGCTTTTGATTCTGAAGGAAACCTAGCCGCCGCAACAAGCACGGGAGGCTTGTTCTTGAAGCTACCCGGCAGGGTGGGAGACTCCCCTATACCTGGGGCCGGCGTGTACGCTGAGAACGGCGTCGTAGCTGTGTCTGCCACGGGCGTTGGCGAGGTCATGATGAAGCTGTCCCTTGCGAGTAGAATAGCGTCCCTTGTTAGGAGCGGCTTGGCCCTGGAAAAGTCTTTAGATGAGGTTGTTTCGCTTGCAAGTAAGCTCTTTGGCGCAAACACTGTGGGCATCATCGCTATAGATGCTCAAGGTAACTATGCTGAAAACACTAATGCCGAGGTTTTCTTTCGTGGCTGGGCGTCTCCAAGCGAAGGCTTGCTGAGGTCGCCTTCGAAGTAGCTCATCTTCCTTTATACAAACAGTAGAGCGATTGGCAAAAACACGAATGTAGATATGAGTGTCGACACAAAGACTATTCCCGACGTGGTCTTCGGGTCTAGTCCAAGTTCACGTGCAATAACAACACATGAAACGGCGCTGGGCATAACTGACTCTATTATTGCTACTTTAGAGTCTATCCCGCCGATCAGCCCAAGCCAAATTAAGAGCCAAGTTATAGAGATGGCTACCACGAGCCTCAGGAAGTATGTTTTTATTCCGTCTAATAGTGAGAAGTCTAGATGCGAGCCAACCTCTACACCTAGCTGTACAAGTGCGACTGTCGAGGCAACATTCCCAAGAGTGGAGATAGGTTCCAGAACTATTTCAGGTATTTGTAGCCTAAGTGACGCAAACAAAACAGCTAACAGTATTGCATAGGTGAGGGGGTACTTTAGCAACCTCTCTAAGGGGCTCTCTTTTCTATCATTCGCCAAATAAATTGGGGAAAGAATGTTCGAAGTGATATTGTTTCCCAGTATATAGAAGCCAACACTTGCAACACCGGTATTCCCCCAGAGATTTTGTGCTATACCAAGAGGAATATATCCAGCGTTTGCAAACATCGAGGTAAGTATTAGCTCTTTTCTCTTGAAGAGCTTATTCCCTATAGCAAAGGTCACCAATACGAGAATCGAGCTCAACAAGCTTAGATTGACAACTGATAAGTCGTGTTTTCCGCTTAGCCTGGAATATGTAGAGGTGAATAAAAGAGGCGTAAGAAAAACATAGAGCACGATCTTTGCAAACAGTCCTACCTCGTTCTCTTTTGGCTTATAGAAATAGCTGAACAATAGTCCGGAAAACAGCGGGAGATATATGTCTAGCAATTCTTGAAACATCGCTTGATAATAAGCAACTTTTTAATTTAAGCAATGCTAATAAAAACTGATAAAAATGTTTGCAGTTTATTTTGCAAAGGGAAAGACAGCTTTTACAGCACACTTTCCCTGGAGGGTAAGCATAGTGGCCTTCATGGCTAATCCCCCTGTCCTTAAAGAGGATATTCCAGCCCTCAAGGAGACATTCTCGGCTCTGACTAATGACGGTTTCTTCGACATGATCGAGGTTCAAGCCTTAAGCCAGGAAGCCTGGCAAGCCGTCAGCCCAATCTTGTCCTCGAGCACAGTTGAAGTTGCGTTTGGCGTGCAACCACTCGTATTGATGCAGGGCTATAATCCTTCTTCACTCAAAGAAGAGGAAAGGAAAAAGGCTGTAGCAAAACTAGTCGAAGTAGTTAGGACTGCGGCTAGCAGGAGCGTAACAAAGGTTGCGTTTTCAAGTGGTCCTGACCCTGGGCCAGAAAACCGGGAGGCCGCAAAGGACTCTCTAGTTAAGAGCCTTAAAGAAATAACGGCAGAAGCGAAAAAACTAGGAGTCACAATTATTCTTGAGACGTTTGACAGGGACTGGGACAAAAAACAGCTTATAGGACCGATACGTGAAGCGGTAGAGGTAGCGAAAGAGGTCAAAGCTGACTTTGACAATTTTGGTTTATTGTGGGACCTAAGCCACGGACCCATGCTCAACGAGAAGCCAGGAGACATCAAGGTCGCGAAGGACTACCTTGCACATATACACATCGGCTGCACAAAGAAGTTGCCAGACGGCAGGCTGGTAGACTGGCATCCAGGCTTCTATAGGCCGGGAGCCATAAACGGGGTCAACGAAGTTGCAGACCTGCTCAAAGTTCTCCTCGAGATCAACTATGGTGGAGCCATAGGCTTCGAAGTCAAGCCTGAAGAGGGCCAAAACTGGCTTGAAACTGTGCAAGCCGCAAAAGGCGTCCTGTACTCTGCGTACCACAAGGTCTTGGGTGAAATGATCCATGGCTAAGCTTAGGATAATTTTTCCACAGAGCATAGGCGTAGTAGAAGTAGAGCTTACAGGCAAAAACCCGAAGACACTCCAAGCACTTAAATCAGCCGCACCGTTCGAGAGCAGGGTAAACCTCTGGGGAGAAGAGATTTATTTTTCGACGCCGGCACGTGTAGCCCAGGAAGTGGCACAAGATGTTGTTGACGTTGGAGATGTTGCCTACTGGCCACCCGGAAGGGCACTCTGCATCTTCTTTGGGCCAACACCTGTAAGCAGGGGTAGCGAGATTAGACCAGCGAGTCCAGTCAACGTTATAGGAAAAGTGATTGGCGACACAGAGAGACTTAAAAAAGTAAAAGACGGGGAAGTCGTCAAGGTGGAGTTTGTAGAATGAGTGGAAAAAAGCTTAGATTAAAGAGGCTTTTTAGAAATGGAAGAGCCCTTATAGTTGCACTTGACCACGGAAGAAGACACGGGCCCATCCCAGGTGTTGAAAACCTTGGAGAAACAATTTCCCGAGTCATGCAGGCAGAACCGGACGCCGTCATGGTTACACCCTCAATGATTGAGCACTACTATGAACTTCTTTCTGGAACCTTTGTAGTTGCAAGGATAGATGGTACTGGGACTGTTAAAAGCCTAGACGAGACTGACGACAGACTTATCTCGACGGTTAATAGAGCTGTGAAAGCTGGGGCCGACGCTGTAAGCGTAATGGTTTATCCAGGCAGCAGGAACGAGAACTATCTCTGGGAGAAACTGGCAAGCGTAGTTGAAGAGGCAGATAGCCTAGGCATACCAGTAATGGCAGAGGTCGTGCCAAAGCCTCCACAATTCACCGAGTATGGTGCAGACGTCGTCGCCTATGGCGCAAGGATAGCCGCTGAGCTGGGAGCAGACATAGTTAAGACTGTGTACCGCGAAGACTTTAAACTTGTAACGAGGAGCGTCCCTGTTCCAGTAGTTGTCCTAGGCGGCCCAAAGTCCTCCTTTAAAGACACATTGCTTATGGTTCAACAGGCAATTAAGAGCGGTGCTTCTGGTGCGGCTATTGGCAGGAACATTTTCCAGCACAGCGACCCGGCAAAGGCGACAAAAGCATTCATGATGGCAGTCCATACAGATAAAACGATAACTGAAATCCTAGAGGAGCTGGCCATCCCAGAATAGTGACACAACTGCTGGGTTATCCTTTTTTCCCAACATGTTTTAAGGCTTTGTGCTGAACAGGGTATTTACTAAACATTTTGCTACATGACTCAATGTTTTCGCTTTGAGTTGAGGAAGTATTATGTAAAATAAACTTTATATATCAGTTCTGGATTAATAATTTGATGGTGAATGGCAAATGTTGAAGATGCAGAAAAATTGTCAGAGGTGTTGCAGGTGCTAGCGAACCCTATAAGGCTTAAGATGCTTGCCCTTATCGCTGTAAGGCCACGCTATGCCTACGAGCTCTCCAAGTACCTGAAGCTGTCTTACCCATTGACCCACTTGCATCTGAATCTTCTCGAGAAGGCAGGCTTTATATCCGGGAGCTATGTTGAGGGGCCTAGAACAAAGAAAGTGTATCGTCTAAACGACTTCCAGCTTGTTATCTCTGGAGAGATTCTAAGGAAGATAGGTGAGAAGCTTGAGAATCCCTAACTATGCAGTTGTAGTCGGTATTATTGTATCAATATTTCTGCTAATCGTGATACCTTACAACGTTATCCAGGCTATATCCAACAAGACACTTGACACGCTGTTCGGCGCGATTATAGTTTTAGTCAGCATCGGGGCCGGCGGGGCCCTAGCATTTTTCTCGATTGCTTTTGGTTTCGCAGAACCGTTTGTCTCCACTGGAGATGTTGACAGAAAGAGACGCGAATTAAGAGAAATGGAAGAGAAAATGAGAATCTACAGGGCTCGTCAGAGGGCTATGCTGGAAGAGCTTGACGAGATAAAGAGGCTTCTAGAGGAAATAAGAGACCTGCTAAAGGAGGGTATGGCTGTATGAGTTCAGAGAAAGAATTGAAGTATAAAGACTTGTCAGACGAGGAAGTCGAGGAGCTTATCCAGAAGAGGCTTAGAGAGATAAAGAACGTGCTCACGGAAATCAAGGAAATTCTGCAAGAGGCAGGTGTCAAGTGATGGCAGAGCTATTCGACAAGTATGAGAGGGCTCTTCGCGGGCAATCCACGGCTTCTAGCAAGGTTGACAGTGTTCATATTGCCGGTAGCGGTGTGGTTGCTGGCGGCAAATACAAAAGGATATCCATCTCTGGCTCGGGAAAGGTGACAGGAAATGTAGAAGCGGAGGAAATAAGGGTTTCCGGGTCTGCACGCTTCATGGGAGACGTAACGGCACAATTTTTCAAGTGTGCTGGTTCGTGTAAGATAGAGGGCAATGTTAAAAGTGGCCTTTTCAAGTCTGCCGGGTCTATTTCTATAAGTGGCTCCATCGAGGGAAACGAGGTAAGGATTGCTGGCGCACTGAAGTCCTATGGGATAAAGGCTAGAATATTACATGTCTCTGGGAGCTTTAAGGCAGAGAGCGTTGAGGCCGAGGAGGCATCCTTTGAAATATCAGAGGAAGCTGTTGCTGAAAAAATAGTTGCAAAAAGGATTACAGTTAGGCCTTCCAGAGGCGAAAATATGCTGTCTCTTGGAAAGATACTTAAATATGCTTTGAGACGCCATGCTCTACCAATGTTGGAGGCTAGCGAGATCTCAGCGGACAGCGTTACCGTGGAAGACGTAATCATAAAGGGAAACATTGTAGCTAAGGAAATTGTCTTGAGGGGTAAAGCAGATATTGTTGGAAGCGTTCAGGGAGAAGTAAAGAAAGAAAAATAATTTTTATTCTTTTGTAGTCCTTTTCTCTATTATTTCTTCGAGAGGCTTTAGGAACTTGAAGAGTTCTAGGGGTAGTACAAATTTGGTTGAAGGCGAGGAAGCAATATCCTTGAGGGTTGTGAAGTACTGGAGCATCAGGGTTTTCTCGTCTATGAGTTTTGCCTGGTCATCTAGATACTTCAGTGCCAGCGCTGCTCCCTCAGCCCTAAGAATCGCTGCCTGTTTCTCTCCTTCAGCCTTAAGTATCATTGCTTCTTTTTCTCCCTGTGCCACCTTTATTGCGGCTTCCCGTTTTCCTTCCGCCTCTGTAACCATTGCTCTCCTGTTCCTCTCTGCGGACATCTGCTTGATCATTGCGTCTTGGACTTCTCTTGGCGGGAGTATTTCCCGTATTTCCACCGCAGTGACCTTGACGCCCCAGCGGGCTGTCACTTCGTCTAGTTTTTCGCGTAGAACCTCGTTTATATATTCTCTCTTGGCAAGTACTTGATCCAGCTCTATATCTCCAACGACGGCCCTGAGGGTAGTAGTAGCTATTCCTACTGCTGCACCGCGGAAGTCAGAAACTTCTACGACGCTCCTCTTTGGATCTATTACTTTAAAATAGATGAGGAAATCTATGTCTACTGGAGCATTGTCCCTTGTAATACATGTCTGCTTTGTTACTTCTATATATTGTTCCCTAAGGTCGACCGTTATGCCCTGCTCTATAAATGGGACGAGGAATACTAGTCCTGGTCCCGCTATCCTGACTACGCGTCCAAGCCTTAGTACGACGAGGCGCTGGTACTCTGGAACTATTCTTATATAGCTTGCAATTATCCATACAAAGACGAAGAGCAAAACGAAGAGGACTATTAGTGTTACTGGGTCCATGGTTTTTCGTTTTTTAATCTAGCCACTTTAATATATCTTTTATTCTTTAGTGGGTGCTTTTCCTTGCCCGCCTAGGGGCTCTACTTTGAGAATGAGGTTTTCTATGCCTCTCACAATAACTCTGCTTCCCTGGGGGATGTCAGTATCCGATTCGGCTGTCCAGTCTTCTCCCTCGACATAAACTATTCCTCTTCCTCCCCTGGGAATAGCTGTTTTGGCATAGCCAACTTTTCCCATGAGTTTGTCTTGAAGCGTAGGCGTCTTCATTTTCAGTGTTTCGAGCGCTTTTGCGATTACGAATGCTAGCAGGATAACTATGAGTAAGAGCCCGATAGAGACAATTGTTATGCTGGGGGAAAACATTGGGTAAGGTCTCGACAAGTATTCAAAAATTAGTGCAATGATTATTAGGGCTATTCCTGATACGCCCGCAAGCTGAATGCCCGGCTTCTTGAACTCGAGAAATACTAGGGCTATCCCCAGTATGCTGAGGACAAATGTGGTAATATTTATTCCCGTGACGTTGAAGGTATAAAGTGCAATGATTATGAAGGCTGCTCCAAGTATGCCCCAGCCCTGGAAGCCTGTCACCTTTAGCTCTAGGAAAATAAGTAAAACTCCTAGTAGCAGGAGCAGGATCGCGACTGCCGGATCCAGAATTATGGATAGAAAGTCGCTTACAACGTCTCCTGAAACATAGACTTTTTCTGCTGTCTGCAGGTTTTCCTTTGACAAAAGCTCCTCAATATTGTTAGCATTACCTTGGGTTATCCCTAGTGCAGAGGCCTCACTCTCTGTAAAGCTTTCTGCTCCCTTTACTAGTCGTTCAGCTATACCCCTTGAATCATTTACGTCCTTCTTTGACAGAAGACTTGAAACCCTGGCCACCATGTATTCAACAGTTTTTGGATCGTCTGGGTAAGGCTTTATGGAGCCGATAACTGAGCCTTTACCCATGTAGAGTTTATCTGTAGCCATCGCTATTACTGCGGCTGCGGATGCGGCTTTCCCTCCTGGTGGAATCCAGGAGATTGTTTTTGTATCCGATGAAACTAGTAGGTTGATGATTTTATCCATTGAGTCCAGGTAGCCTCCATAGCTATCGATTACAAGGATAAGTATGCCTCCTTTTGCCGACTCAACGCCTCTCTTTACAAGGTAGTAGATCCCCTCGTCTATCCTGCTCTTTAACTCTACTATAACGACTGTTTGCGGGTTTCCCCGGGAAAGAGTCGTAAAAACTAGAATAACTGTAATTAGAATGAAGAGGAACAGCCGAAAACTTTTCTTCTTCATCGTGCCCAAACTAGTTTATGACTAGATTTATAATTAAACTTTTACCTTGAGTGCTTGTCAAAAGCTAGAGGAGCTCTAATGCTATGGCCACTATGCTTACTACAGATGTCGCGATGATGTTTGTAACCTCGTTCGTGATATAGGAGTACCCAGATACATGAATTGTTTCGCTTCCGCACCTGTGAATCCTCTTATCTGTCAACGTATTGCACTTTGGACAATAGTATTTTACCTGGAGGGTCGCACCAACTAGTGAATCAATGACTTCCCCCAGCCACCCCAACATAAATATCACGGAAAATATCTCGATTTTTGCTAGCGTTGGATGCTCAACCATGCTTATAACCATGGCTACGGCGGCAGTTAGAAATGACCCTAAAAGAGAGCCAAAGGTGCCTAGCATTGTCACACCGCCGGACGTGCCAGCCTCTACGACCTGTGAAGGCCTCGTGATTAGTCTCGGCTTTGATTTGGAGAGGGAGCCTATTTCTGCCGCCCATGTGTCTGCATTTGAGGAAGCTATGGCTACGTAGACTCCGACAAGTAACGCGTTACCTATGTTATGAGGGGAGAATACGTAGAGAACAGAGAGCAGAGCTGCAACTCCGCCTGCACCAATTACTTGTGCCAGGCTTCTGCCGCTTTCCTTCTCAGAGGCGCCTATGCTTCTCTTATATTCGAAGTTGAGCCTGGTTAGCGTAGATGAAGAGAAAAAGAAGAAGAGCGAGGTAATAAAGACACCAACACCCGCCAAGAGGTAGACACCAGAAAAAAGTATGCTTAAAACTGCCGCCTTCTTCTCGAGGTAGGACTTCTTGTATGCATAGGCCCCGAGGGGTATGCCGATCAGTATACCGATCAGGAAACGTGAGACTTCTTCAATTATCACAAACCTTGATGAAGATTTGCTGGGTATAAATAGGTGTGTTAGTTACTAATCTTTACACAGTCAACAATATCTCTACATATCAAGAGATTCTACTCAAGAACTAGAGAGATTTTTATAGCGACTCGAGAAGAACAAGGCTCTTGACAGCATGGAATGTATAGTCTAGTGCCTATGCTCCAAGCTCTCTTGAGCGTCTAAACCCGCCGTTAGCGTTCTGTAGACTTGTTACGTATTCGAGATGGCTTGAGACGTACTTGGGCCTAGACCCAAGGATTTCTAAGGAACGCAACCCGGAGTAGAGGTTTTCAATAAATGCGGTCTTCGAGCCCGGTGTAGAGCTAAATCCTCCATCTATATTTTCACATGCATAGATCCACTTAACGAGATTACTTGTCTCTGGTAAATGATCAACAGTCGAGAGAGCCTCAAGTGCCCAGTAGGCCACCTCTAAGGAGACCGGCGTACCTAAGCCACCATTGCTCAGTGCATAGCGCGCGCAGCGCGCGCTTGTCATACTTCTTCTCCAGTTCCGAGTATTCGTAGCCTTTTTTTAGTAGTTCTATAACAGCTTCTTCAAAGCCAATGTTGTTGCTTATTGAATAATTCGTCACTAACTGAAGAATATCTTCAGGGATCTTCAAGCTGACCTTCTTCTCTTTCTGGTCCATTTTCTCGACTGCCCTATCTTTGGGTTGATAAAAAATATTGTGCATTCTCGTTAATTTGCGACTGAGAGCATTAAAAGCTCTTGGTATTTATTCTGATTGTTTCATGAAACTTGCCGCACAGATTATTGAAGATGGAGGCTATGGGCAATAAAACCCGAGAAAAGGTTTGAGTAGAGGTGGGCTAGAGCTCAAACTCTATTTTTTCGTAGCCGTAGATCTTTTCTCCCTCGTTGAGTCTAAGTATCAGGATGTTTGAGCCTATTATTTCTACGGTTCCACTCATTTGGACGTCTGTTATTCTGCTTTTCAATGGAAAGTACCAGTATGCGGTTATCGGGTAGTCAGCGACAGTATTTTCATAGATATTTTCATAGTAGTTTCTACCTCTAAGGGGTTTTCCCTTGAAGAAGATAAAATAGGTTATGAACGGCTCTTCTGGGACAGATTTGAACCCAATATCTACTCCTACGACTCTAGGGCGTACCCTTTCGCCGTTAAGTATGACTTCTTCCTCGTCCAGGAAGCCCTGCATGTTGGAAGCCAAGAGTTTAAGTTCTTTTTCGAGCTTTTCTTCGTCTTCTACAAGCTCGTGGTAGACGCCCTCGCTGTCAAAATAGTCAAAAACGATTGTTTGGTAGACTTCTAGCCTTCTCGTCACAACGAATATGCCTGTAGCGCTCATTGGCTCTAGTTCTCCCACATACACATACGATGAAAAGGCTCTTTAAAGACCTTTCTGTCTAGATATCGTTTTTCCCTGGGTTCTCTATTTGTTTTAAAAATTTTAGGAGAGATAAAAATATCTAATTTTTGTTTCAAGTCTAATATTAGTAGTAAAAAATGATCAAAACTGCTGTTATGCTTGCTGGGGGTAAGGGGACACGCCTAAGACCATTAACCTATACGACTCCCAAGCCTCTTCTTCCCGTGGGAAACTTGCCCATTATGGATCACATATTGAGCCTTCTCCATCTACATGGATTCAAGAAAGTAGTGATCGCGGTAAACTACCTTGCAGAAAAGATACTCAACCACCTAGTAGCTAAGTGGCTCGATACAGACCTAGAAATCGTTGCGCCACTTATTCATCCTGCAGACACGGCCGACGCAGTCAGGAAACTCTCAAACTACATAGACGAAGACTTCATTGTAACCATGGGGGACGTCATCACAAACATAAATCTCAGATCGTTCGCTGGCCATCACGAGAAAAGTGGTACACTCGCAAGTATCGCTTTGATAGAGGTTCCCTCTCTGAGAGACTTTGGCGCGGTCCTCGTCGACCAGAACGGCTACATTTATCATTTCCTCGAGAAGCCCGATCTTCAAGAAATGTATGTGACCTCTATTGCTTTCGCAATGCTGAGCACTAGGCGTGTAAATCTCTTTGCGAACCTTGCCAATAGCGGTTTTTACGCATTCAAACACGAAATACTAGAGATACTGGAAGAGAACCCGCATCTTATGGACTTCGGAAAACATGTGTTTCCCTGGCTACTGGAAAATGGATACAGGATATCGGGATGGTATGCCTCTGATGTCTACTGGGTTGACGTTGGGCGCCCCGCAACGTTCTTGAGGGCCAACTTTGACCTCTTGGATGGATACGCTGAGCCGCTGAAGCCCTATGGTAAGGCTGTGGATGGAAACTTCCTTGGAGAAAACGTTGAGCTCCGGCATGGGGCAACGATAATTCCGCCCGTTGCTTTGGGGGACAATGTAGAAATAGATGGAGGCGCAGTTATTGGTCCCTATGCTGTTGTAGGTAGCGACACATTTATAGGAAAGAAGACAAAAATCAGGAACTCCGTGATAATTGGTAAGACAACGATCCTTGAAAACGTCTTAGTTGAAAGTAGTATTTTGGCAAAAAATATTTTAGTCGAAAATGATACTGTTATAAAGGAAAATAGCGTGATTGGAGATGGTGTCGTCATTAGGAGAGGTAGTGTTTTGGGCCCTGGAGCTACTGTCTACATCTCGCAGAGGTGAATATACATGAGAACTGGTCCATTCCCAATATATAACAATAGGATCTATGGCATAGCTAATTCACAGCTTACACCGGAAAACATGGCCGAACTTGGAGCTGTTCTAGGGACAATCCTTGGAGAGGGGGCTCTCGTAGTCGCTGCCCGAGACCTTTATCCGCCCTCGAGAATGCTTAAGAGAGCCTTCACATCTGGACTAATGTCTACAGGAAACTCTGTAATTGATTTCCACTCTGCGACTCTTCCAGAGCTGGCTTTCGCAGTAAAGCGTTTTGGTGCAAAGGCAGGTGTCCACTTCTCTGTGGCCCCCCACATGGACTCGGCTATCCAGGTGAAAATAATAGATGCTGGAGGCGTCGAGCTGTCATATGAGAAGCTTAGCGACCTTATCGAGATGTATGAAACAAAACACATTGTTCGAAGCATCCCGAACAGGATTGGGTGGGTAAGTTATGCCGAGTACATTCACGACATATATGTTTCTTCGGCTAGCAGTTTTGTGGACTCTTCCCCAATTGTAGCCAAAGAGCCACTCGTTGTCACTGACCTAAATCACGGGCCGGCATCTGACGTGTTGCCCGGCTTCCTTGGCAGTATAGGCGCCAGGTTAGTCGCGATAAAGGCTGGGAGGCCACCCTCTGCCCTCAAGCCTCGACAGCTCCCACCTGTCCGAGACATATTCATGCTACAGGATATAGTTAATGCTTCTCAGCCGGCCTTCGGAGCGGCTTTAAGCACTGACGCTTCACAGGTATTCATCATAGATGATAAGGGAAGATACGTAGATCCAGACAAGCTCGTCGCCGCAATTGCCTTAATGCTTCCCGAGGGCTCACGCCTAGTAGTCACAGACTCTACAAACAGGCTTGTTGATCTAGCAGCTGAGAAAAATAGACTGTATCTTTTGAGGATAAAGGGGCAGGCAAGCGACGTTTCAAGGGGAATACGTAAAGTTAAGGCGAGCCTTGCGGCTACTGATTCAGGCGAGTTTATATTCTCGCAGTTCTCGTTGTCCCCCGACGGAATGCTCTTTATAGGAAAACTTCTTGAAATACTCTCGACCGAGGAGGTAAAGCTTTCAAGCATAATAGATACCCTGCCAGATATCCAAGAATACAGGCTTGATATAGACGTAGACGAAAGTCAGGGCAGAAAGATAATGGACCATTTAGCCCAACTCTACACCGAGATAGTTGTTACACCTTTGTCCATAAAGTACCGCTCAAATGGTGTATGGGTAAAGCTAGAGTACGACCCGCAGAAATCCAGGCTAACAGTGTGCGGCGACGCAACGAATAAGGCGGCCATTGAGATAGTCAAGAAAGAGTACGAGAAGATAAACCAGCTTATTCAAAGCCTGAGCTAAAATGATATTTTTTGACTCTAAGAGAGTTGAGGAACTAGCCAGACTGCTCAGCCAGTCTGGCAATGATTTTTACGAATTCCTTATAGAGAAAGACCCACAATACACTGCCGTCAGAGAAATATTATCAAAAATGGGCTTCACGGAGGGCGCCTTCTACATAGTTGGTGTAGCCATTGTAAGCTACATGCTTGCCACGAGGGGGGAAGAGCACTGGATGACAGCCGCGAGCTATGCTTCAGGCGACCCAGACCAATCCTTGATAAGCTTTGTAGAGAGCTCGGCCTCGCTTAGAAAATTTAGAGCCGCAAGGATTAAACGTATCCAGAAATATATCCAAGACAAAGAGGAAATTATTAAAGCCTTTAAAGGTGAAGAAATAGACCTCGGAGAGTTCATCTATAAACTTGCCGAGATTTTAGATGCAAATGTAAATGACAAAACGATTCTCTTTGCCTCTAAAATGCTTCTTTATGCATGTCGGGCGGCAAATAAAGGTTTTAAAAACTTTGAAAAACTTCTAATCCCGGTCGACTATAGAGTTTCGCTTGTGACGCTTACATCTGGCATAGCCAAGGGGTGGAGGTGCAACGAAAATCTAAGGAGCTTAGCTGGAGACCTAAGAAGTAGATATAAAAAAGAAGTCCAGGAGGCATGGAGACGGGTTGGAGAAGCTTCAGGAATACCTCCAATCCTATTAGACGCACCTATATGGCTTGTGGGAGGCTGTATTGATAAAGCAGAGTTTAACCCGCAGGAGATTTTGAGGTGTGTCCGAGAAAACTTGGCACCGAGCCCAAACGTATTAGAAGCCTTGAAGGAATTTTGGCGTGGACTTGACAATTGTAGAAACAA
>Ga0080004_1118804_pt1 | contig 66191 bp, 88 predicted proteins | sample WasSprMetagenome_FD_69207 | JGI IMG/M metagenome (GOLD analysis project Ga0080004, IMG submission 69207) | Sulfidic aquatic microbial communities from Washburn Spring, Yellowstone National Park, USA - WS (SPADES assembly) (version 2) | ecosystem: Environmental > Aquatic > Thermal springs > Hot...
GTACCAAACATAAAAGAGATTTTGGAAACTTTTGAGGGATCGCTTTTTTATTACAAATTGATTGCGAAGGAAAACAAAATTTCAAATCATTTTGATGAAAAAGTAATTAGGGCTTATTGGATTGGAAACGGACTTTTAGAGAGAGTGAGAATTTCAAAATTGAGAGAGATAGTAGCGAAAAATTTAAAAAAGCCAAAGTTGGCAGAAAAATTACCAGAAAATTCCAAAGCTCATCATTCTTTTCATGTTTTGGTTGCAGGACCGATGAAAAGAGATTTAATAATGACAGAGGGGATGAAAGACCTTTGCAAAATCTCTTGGGGAAAAATTTTAAAGATTGAAGATTGCAAAATGCAAATTGCAAATTTGATAGTTGAGTATCAGCCGCTTTTGAAAGAAAGAAAATGGTTTTTAGGAAAGCCAACAAAAAGAAGAATTTTTTGGTTCAAAAGTATTTTGCCAAAAGTTAAAGTTGGCGATTTTGTTTCTTTTCATTGGGATTTGGCATTGGAAAAACTTTCTGAAACTGATTTGAGAAATTTAAAAAAATACACAGAAATTTCAATCCAAACTGCAAATTTTATTAAAAAGTATTAGAATAAAGAATGAGAGAAGTTGTTGATGTTTTAATAACTATCATCTGGTTTATTTGGACTGGCGCTATTTTGCCCCAAATCTATAAAGTTTACAAAAGAAAAAGCGTTGAAGATTTATCAGTCGTTTCGCTTTGGCTTAATTTTTTATGCGCTTTTGTTTCAATATTTTATGGAATTTATGTAAAACTTTGGCCATTAATTAGCGTAAATATTTTCGGTACTTTTTTATTTTCGATTCTTATAGGTCAATACTATAAATACCATAAAAAATAAATAAAAAACAAAAATTGGACTTTTGTAAAATCCAGAGAGAAAATTCCAAAAGAATCTAAAAATTTGATCGCATTAACAAAAGAAGTAATCGAATTTTTCACTCCTTGAAAAATTCCTTTTTTATTTTTAAACCTTGTTTACTCTTGACAAACTTCATAGATTTGCTATAATTATGATGGAGGTCAATCCTTCCCGGTTTCTAACAATTAGAACCGGGCCCCAGAGAAATTCTGGGGAACAGTACCTTAAATAAAATGGAGGTGAGGGAAAATGAAATTGGGAATCAATTATCTATTCGAATCAATGTATCCTTTTAAATCACTTCTTGAGATAAGGAAAGACTTAGAGGAAATGAGAAAATATGGATTTGAGGGAATTAGAATAACTGGCAATGGATCTTGGCCACTAAAAATTGCTAGAGAAGCAAAAAGGACAGGACTCCAAGTGTGGTTATGCCCGCGATTTGTTCACAGCGAACCGGAGCTTGGTACACGAGAATACCTAGAAAAAATGAAAGAATTTGCCGAGGCAGCAGAGAAAGAAAATATCGACGTTTTCTTAGTTGGAAATGAACTTGGAGTAGAGATCAGAGATTTCGCAGAAATTCAAGGTTACGAAAATCGATGTGAAAACTGGCAGAGATTTGAAAACGAATTTCGACAACGAGAAAATATCTTTAGAGAATACTTAACTTCTCTAGCAAAAGAAGCGAAGAAATTTTTCTCAGGACCGGTTACTTATGCAGCCGGTACCTGGGAATTGGATTCGATCAATTGGAGCGAATTCGACATAGTTTCCGCAAACCTCTATCTTTGGAAGGGATTTGCGGAAAAACAGTATGAAGAAACGCTTGAGAAACTAAAGAAACATGGCAAACCAGTAGTAATAACTGAATTCGGATTTACCTCTACGAAAGAAGCTTGGGAAATCGGTCCTCGACACATTTACGGAATGCGAGAATTTCCATTATCCATTCGTAATTTCCTAGTGTTTCATCCCAAGATCGTTCGGAGGACTCTCAAACTTAATCCGAGAATACTGCTGAAAACAAAAATTCCTCATCATTACGATGAGAAAACACAAGAAAGATTGATGCAAAGAAACCTACAAATTCTCACCAAAGCTGGAGTAACTTACGCTTTTGTACACCAATGGTCCGAGCCCTGGAAAGCTAGCTTTGGACTCACACACAATGGCATTCCCAAAAAAGCTCTTTCTCTATTTCCCCTTAAACCCTAAACTCCCCCTTTTTTTATTTTTGGAAAGATTATACAATTAAAAAATGGAAAAGAAACCAAAAGTTGCATTTTTTTCTTTGACCTCTTGCGAAGGTTGCCAGTTTGCGCTTTTGGATTTGGGAGAGAAATTTTTTGATTTTTTAAGAGGAGTTGATTTGATCGATTTTTCTTTGATAGAAGAAATGCCATTTCCAAAAGGAAAAGTTGAAATTGATGTTTCCTTTGTTGAGGGGCTTCCGATAAAGAAAGAAGAGATAGATTTATTAAAGAAAATTAGGGAGGAATCAAAAATTTTGGTGGCTGTTGGAAATTGCGCTGCCTTAGGTGGAATTCCAGAAATGAAAAATTACCAAGGGAAAGAGAAAACGATAAGGTACATTTATAAAAAATTGGACGTTGAAAATCCAGAAATCAAAGAAATTGACAATTTCGTAAAAGTTGATTTTGTTATTCCAGGTTGTCCGATAAACGGCGAAGAATTTTTAAAATATGCAAAAGAATTGATTCAGGGAAAAATTCCGGAAATTCCACAAAAGCCAATTTGCCCAGAATGTCCTCATCAGGGAAAAGAAACTTGCTTTTTAAGAAAAAAAGAACCATGTTTGGGACCAATAACTTTGGCGGGATGTGGAGCAATTTGTCCAAAAAATGGCCAGCTTTGCTATGGCTGTCGTGGAATTTTAAAAAATGTTAATCCAAAAGGATTTTTGGAAACATTAAAAAAATTTAAAAAACCAGAAGATATCGAAGACAATTTAGAGATTTTTGGAATAAGAGATGACTTGGAAAAATTTCTAAAATCATGAAAATTACTGTTCCCCATATCCACAAAATTGAGGGGGAAGCGGGATTTTGGGCAAGAGTAACAAAGACAGGAAAAATTGAAGAATTAAAATTTCAAACTCTTTTGGGATTGAGACAGATTGAGGGAATTTTGATTGGAAGGAGATATTTTGAAGTTCCGATTGTTGTTTCAAGAATTTGCGGAATTTGTCCTGTTCCTCACATTTTGGGAGCTTGCACTGCGATAGAGAATGCTTTAAATATCAAAGTTTCAGAGCAAACAATTCTTTTGAGAAAATTGCTTTTGGCAGCAAACATCATTTACAGTCACACTTTGCATTTGTTTTTTCTTTCTTTGCCAGATTTTTTCAATATCGAAAACGATTTAGAACTTTTGAAAAAATTCAAAAAAGAGTCAAAAGCGGCATTGAGAGTTAGAGATCTAGCTCTAGAAATAGCAAAAATCGTTGGTGGAAGAGCTGTTCATCCAATAACTCCAATTGTTGGAGGATTTACAAAAATTCCAGAAAAAGAAAAATTGAAGGAAATTTTAGAAAAAATTCCGCAGGCAATCGAGGATGCTAATTTACTAATCGAAACTTTCAAAAAAATTGAATATCCAGAATTTGAAAGAGAGACTCTTTTTGCTTCAATTTTTAATGGAAAAGATTACCCTTATTATCTTGAAAAAATTGTCAAAATTGGAGAGGAAAAATTTACTTTTTCTGATTTTTACTCAGTTCAAATTGAAGAGGATTTAAAATCGCCGCCGGTAAAGAGAGTAAGGTTTAGAGGCAAAGCTTATATGTTAGGGGCGATTGCAAGAATTAAAAACAACGGAAAGTTTTTGACAAAAAATTCAAAAGAAAAATTTGAAGAATTTCTAAAAGAAAGAAAAATTAGCGAAGAGGAATATTTCAAAAATATCTTTCACAATCTCTTTTCTCAGGCAATTGAGGTTTTGCACTTTTTAGAAGTTTCTCAAGAACTATTGAAAGAAATTTTAAAATTGCCACTTAAAGAAGAAAAGCCAGAAATTAAATTTTACCCATCGAGTGGGTTAAGCGCTTTAGAAGCCCCGAGAGGAACCCTTTTTCACTATTACGAAATAGATAAAGATGGAAGAATTTTGAATTGCAACATCATCACTCCAACCGCCCAGTTTTTGCACAATATAGAAGAGGATTTGAAAACTTTGCTGCCAAAAATTTTCAAATTGAAAAAGAAAGAAAAAGTCAGAAAGATTAGATCTTTGATTAGAATTTATGACCCCTGCATCTCTTGTGCCACTCATTGATTTTTAAAATGAAAAAAGAAATTTTTGTCGTTAATTTAAGAGGAGAAAAAGAACCATTTTCTTTTGAAAAAGTTTATCGATCTGCGAGGAACGTTGGGGCTTCAAAGGAAGTTGCTATTGCCATTGCCAAAGAAATCGAAAGAGAAGTTTTCGATGGGATTTCGACTTCTCAAATTTCCGATCGAATATTTGAGCTTCTATTTGAAAAATCTCCTCAATCGGCGATCAAATTCAATTTGAGAAAAGCAATTTTAAAATTGGGGCCGACTGGATTTCCCTTTGAAAAATTTGTTTCAAAAATTTTTGAGGCAGAAGGGTTTGAAGTAAAAACGAATCAAATGATTCCCGGATTTTGTACAGATTATGAAATTGATTTTTTAGCCAGGAAAGAAAAATTGATTTTAGTAGGCGAGTGTAAATTCCATCATGTTCCCGGAGGAAGAATTGACCTTCAAGTTGCTTTGGCAAACTATGCTAGGTTTTTGGATATCGAAAGAGGAAGGTTTTTGGATTCAAGAATGAATTACAAAAGCATTTTAGTTACTAATACAAAATTTACTGAAAAAGCGATAAAATATTCAAATTGCGTTGGGGTTGAATTATTAGGTTGGAAATATCCGCCAGAAAGAGGTTTGGAAAAATTGATCGAGAAAAACAAACTCTACCCGATTACAATTTTGCCCAGCATTAATTCTCAGCTGGCAAAAATTTTAATATCTGAGAGAATAGTTTTAGTCAAAGATATTTTAAAACCAGATTTTGAGAAGTTGGCTAAGGAAAGAAAAATTCCTCAAAAAGAAAGGATTTTAAAAGAAGCTGAAATTTTGCTAAAGTAATTGACAGGAAAAATAAAAGAATTATAATTTTCTTTTAAAGGTCAATTTTTTAGTTTAAAAACATGGAAGAAAAATGGCATTCAATCGAAATCGAAAAAATAATTGAAAAATTAAAAACCAATCCAAAAACAGGCCTTAATGAAAATGAGGTTAAAAAGAGGTTGGAGGAATTTGGCTTCAACGAACTAAAAGAGAAGAAAAAAAGAACTCTTTTTCAAATTTTCATTGAGCAATTCAAAGATGTTTTTGTTTTGTTACTTTTGGCAGCGACAGTTTTATCTGCCTTCGTTGGCTATTGGGAATCGAGAGGGGCTCAAAAAGGAATTTTAGAAACCTATGCTGATTCAATAACAATTTTTGCCATCGTTTTTTTGTGCGCAATATCTGGTTTTGTCCAAGAATACAGAGCAGAAAGAGCGATGGAAGCAATGAAAAAATTGACCGCTCCAAAGGCCAGGGTTTTGAGAGAGAAAAAAGAATTAATAGTTCCGGCAAGAGAAGTAGTGCCAGGAGATATATTAATTTTGGAAGCAGGAGATAGGTTGCCAGCCGATGCCAGGTTAATCGAGATCGTTGATTTAAAAACCGACGAAGCAGTTTTGACTGGGGAATCGACTCCGGTCAAAAAAGAGTTGGCAGTTTTGAAAGAGGATACACCGATTTCTGAAAGAAAAAACATGGTCTTTTCAGCAACCCACATTACTTACGGAAGAGGAAAGGCAATCGTCGTTGCAACTGGAATGAATACTGAATTTGGAAAGATTGCAAAAATGGTTCAGGAAGTTGAAGAAGAGGAAACTCCTTTGCAAAGAAAATTGGATGATTTTGCCAAAAAGATAGCCAGAGTTGTTTTAGTTTTGGCGGCAATTATATTTGCTTTGGAAATTTTTTCTGAAGGATTGAGAATAAAGGCATTTTTGGATTCCTTTATGACTTCTATCGCTCTGGCAATTTCAGTCGTTCCAGAAGGACTGCCAGCGATCGTTACCATTTCTTTGGCCTTAGGAGCAAGAGAATTTGCCAAAAGGAATGCCATCATTAGAAAATTGTCTTCGGCTGAAAGCTTGGGTTCAGTAACGGTGATTTGCGCTGATAAAACCGGGACTTTGACAAAAGGCGAAATGACCGTCAGGAAAATTTATCTTGATGGAAAATTGATCGATGTTTCTGGAGTAGGTTACGATCCCAAGGGAATTTTTCTTTTTAAGGATAAAGTTTTAGATCCAAAAAAAGAAAAAGAGCTTTTATTTTTGTTAAAAATTGGGGCAATTTGTAGCAATGCCAAGCTTCAAAGAGAAAATCATCATTGGTACATTGCCGGAGATCCAACCGAAGGAGCATTGATCGTTTCAGCAGCAAAAGCCGGAATTTTTCAAGAAGATTTAGAGAAAGATTATCCAAGAAAGCACGAAGTTCCTTTCACTTCTGAAAGAAAAAGAATGACAACTGTTAATTTGACCCCGGAAGAAGAATTGGTTGCCTTTTCAAAAGGTGCTCCAGAAATAATTTTGGAAAGATGCGATCGAATTTTGGAAAATGGAAAAGAAGTTGAATTGACTAATGAAAAAAGGGAGAAAATATTGAAAATTAACGAAAACTTGGCCGCAGATGCCCTGAGAGTTTTGGCCATGGCTTATAAGAAATTGCCTTCCCAAACAAAAGAATTTAATGATGAAGAATTAGAAAAAAATTTGGTCTTTGTCGGCTTGCAAGGAATGATCGATCCTCCCAGAAAAGAAGCAATCGAGGCAAATAAAAAATGCATCGAGGCTGGAATAAAAACGATAATGATTACTGGGGATCATAAATTAACTGCCATCGCCGTGGCAAAAGAAATTGGAATTTTCAAAGAGGGAGACATGGTTTTAACCGGAAAAGAATTCGATAAAATGCCAGATGAAGAATTTGAAAAGATTGTTGATAAAGTAACTGTCTATGCCAGAATGTCGCCAGAGCACAAAATGAGAATCGTTAATGCCTGGCAAAAAAGAGGTGAAATTGTGGCAATGACTGGCGATGGCGTAAACGATGCTCCGGCAGTCAAAAAAGCTGATGTCGGAATTTCGATGGGAAAAACTGGAACCGATGTTACAAGGGAAGCTTCGGATATAATTTTGGCCGATGATAATTTTGCTACAATCGTCAATGCAGTGGAACGGGGAAGGGTAATTTACGATAACATCAGAAAGTATGCTAGGTTTTTGATGGCTTGTAATTTTGATGAGGTTTTGGTAATTGGAACCTTTGCCATTTTAGCAGGAATTTTTGGAGAAAAACTCTTTCCTCTTCCTTTGATTCCGGCTATGCTTTTGTGGATAAATTTGGTTACCGATGGAGCGCCGGCAGTTGCTCTTTCTGTCGACCCGCCAGAAGAGGGAATAATGAAGAGAAAGCCAAGGGATCCAAAAGAGGGAATTTTGTCTGGAATGATTGCTTTCATTGTTGTCTCATTTTTATTGCAATCATTAGGGACATTTTTAGTTTTCTCTTTAGAATACTATTTATTTCCCGGAACAAAAATGTCAGAAGTTCCAGTCCATTGGTTGTCTTTGCCTTTGACTGACCCTAACAGGGAAACTTATAGGTTGATGGCTTTGAACGAAGCCAGGACGGTCGCCTTTGTCCAGGCAGCGATGTTTGAACTTTTTGTCGTTTGGAATTGTCGATCTGAAAAAGAAAGCGTCTGGCGAATGGGCAAAAAAGCATTCAAAAATAAATTCTTTGTCGTTGCCACTTTAATTTCGATGGTTTTGACTCTTTCAATTTGCTACATTCCCGTTACTCAAAAAATGTTTCATTTGGTGCCGATGGGTTTGGCTGACTTGGCTTATGTTTTGTTTGTTGCTTCTTGGGGTCTCTTTATTTTCCCAGAATTTTTGATGGGTAAAAAAATTTTTAAATGGAGATAAAATCTTGATTTTTTTTAAAAAGGGGGTAAAATAAAATTGGCTCATGGAGGGAAAAATTGGACTGGTTTAGTTTCTTTGTAGGATTTGTCTGCGGAGTTTTTTCAATCTTAATTGCGCCCTGGATCTTGTATTTGATACTCGAAGGATTAGAAAGACTGAACAAAATATTCCAAAGAAAAAAGGATTGAAATTTAGGGAGATATCTCCCTTTTTATTTTTAAAAAAGGAGTTAAAATGGAATAATGGAAAAATTTAAAAGGGAAACAAGCTTGGCTGAGATTTTAAAATATCCAGAGGCAGAAAAAATTTTAGAAAAATACAACCTTCCTTGTTTGACTTGCCCTTTTGCCAAAATTGAATTGGAGGAATTAAAAATCGGCCAAATTTGCGATCTTTATGGGATAGATTGTGAAAAATTGCTCAAAGATTTAAATGAGGCCATAAAATGAAAAAAGGATACAAGGCCGAATACCAGGCAAAAAAAATTTTGGAAAAGGAATTTTCGCCAAAGAACATTTTTAAAGTAGCGATTGGCGGAGCGATAGATTTTTTAATCTTAGAACCAAAAAAGAAAAGAGTTTTGAAAATAATCGAGGTTAAAGAGACAAAGAAAAATCGCTGGTATCCAGGAGAGCACGATTTAAAGCAGTTTAAAATTTTAAAAAGAATCTCAAAAGAGCACAAAATTCCGATCGAATACTGGATAAAGATAAACGGTCGGTGGAAAATTTTTAGTTTAAAGGAAGTTAAAAAATTTTTTTCATGAAAAGAGAGGAAGCTTTAAATTTATTAAAAGAAAATATCAAAAATCAAAATCTAATAAAACATTCTTTGGCAGTTGAGGCAGCAATGCGAGATTTGGCTGAGTATTTTGGCCAAGATATTGAAAAATGGGGAATTTGCGGTTTGTTGCATGACGTTGATTATGAAAAGACAAAGGGAGATCCGAATTTGCACTCAAAATTGGGTTCAGAAATGTTAAAAAAACTGGGTTTTGAAAAAGAAATTTGCGATGCCGTTTTAACTCATAATGAAATTCACGGAATTTTACCCGAAACAAAAATGGCGAAGGCATTGTATTGCGTCGATCCTTTGACTGGTTTGATCGTGGCGGCAACTTTGGTTTTGCCATCAAAGAAAATAAATGATTTAAAAGTTGAAAATGTCTTAAACAGGTTTAAAGAAAAATCCTTTGCCAAAGGGGCAAACCGTGAGATAATTAAAAAATGTGAAGATTTTTTGGGCTTGAGCTTGGAAAAGTTCGTTGAAATTGTTTTAAAAGCGATGCAAAAAATTTCAGGGGATTTAGGATTATGAAGATTAAAGAGGAATTTTTATACAAAGGGAAAATAATTGATTTAAAAAAGGTTGAGGCGAAAATTGGGAAAAAGAAGATAGAAAAAGAGATTGCCTGCTTGCATTTTCCAAAATCAGTCGGAATTTTACCTTTAATTGGAAAAGATAAAATAGTTTTAATAAAAAATTATCGCTTGGCAGCAAGAAAAGAGATGTGGGAAATTCCAGCCGGATTTTTAAAGAAAAATGAAAAGCCAGAAATTGGAGCAAAAAGGGAATTAAAAGAAGAAACAGGATTTTTAGCTAAAAAATTAAAAAGAATTTGCCAATTTTATTTTTCCCCTGGTTATTTAAGAGAAGAAATGATTCTTTTCAAAGCAGAAAAATTGGAAAAAGGAAGACAACAGCTTGAAGAAGATGAAATGATAAAAAAAGTTAAAATTTTTAATCAAAAAGAAGTTCTAAAAATGATAAAACAAAGGAAAATAGTCGATGCCAAAACAATTTTAGCCATACTTTTTCTTTTTATTTCGAATAGGAAACCCATTGAGGAAGGGGGTCGGGGAAAACCACGGTTTCCCCGAGAAGGAAAATATTAAAAACCGTGGGTTTTTAAAAAGCTCGCCCGAAGCGAGGCGAAGCCGAGCGCCCGAGCAAAGCGAGGGAGAGGGCGAGCGATAAACTTGAACAAGCACTATGGAGATTGGGGGAATCAAAAAAATAAGTTTTTCAGATTATCCAGGAAAAATTTCTTGCGTCGTTTTCATTTTGGGTTGCAATTTCAGATGCCCTTGGTGTTATTTTGCTGAGTATGTTTTGCCAGAGTTGATAAGAAAGCAGCCAAGAATTCCAGAAAAAGAATTTTTCGATTATTTGAAAGAGAAAAAGGGTTTATTGGAAGCAGTTTGTATTTCTGGAGGGGAGCCAACGATCCATCCTGAATTGCCAAAATTTATAGAAAAAATAAAAAATTTTAATCTTTTAGTTAAATTGGATACTAATGGTTCAAACCCAGAAATGTTAAGAGAATTGATCGATAAAAAATTAGTGGATTATATTTCTTTAGACATTAAAGCGCCAAAGGAAAAGTATTCAAAGTTGATCGGCCTTTTTAAAGATGGTTTGGAAGGAAGATTTTTGGAAGGAGAAATAATAAAAAGAATTGAAAAGAGCATTCAAATTTTAAAAGAGGGGAAGGTTGATTATGAATTCAAAACTACTCTTGTTCCTGGATTTTTGGGAAAAGAAGAGGTTTTAGAGATCGTCAGATGGATTGGACCGGCGAAAAAATATTGTCTTCAAAATTTCTGGCCTGAAAAAACGATCGATCCTCGTTTTCGAAAAATGAAGCCATTTCCCCTCGAATATTTAGCCGAAATTAAGCGAATAATTTCACCTTTTTTCGAGATTTGCGAAGTTTTACCTTAGGTCTTGACTTCATTTTTTCGTCAGTTAAGATAGAGTAATAGGGTATTTACCCTAAAAAGGCCGAAAAATTAAAATAAAAAAATATGCCAGAGGAAATAGTTGCCTTTTGCGTCAAATGCAAGAAGAAGCAACCAATGAAAGATGCGAAAGAAGTTGAGATAAAAGGAAAAGGAGGAACGAAGAGGAAGGCATTGCAGGGAGTTTGTGCTGTCTGCGGAACGAAAATGTTCAAGATTTTAGGAAAGGCCTAAAAGATTGAAAATTGCAAATTGAAGATTTTAGATTGATTTTAAAATTTTAGTTTGATTTGAATTTTTAACGCAACCAAAAACGCCAATTTTCGGGCGTTTTTGGCTTTTTCCAGGCCACAGAAGATTGACTATCATTTTAAAAAGACCTATAATTAACTTATGAAAGAAATTGCCCCGGGAATCGTTGTTGATCCAAAAATTCGATTTGGAAAACCAGTTATTAAAGGAACTAGGGTTCCAGTAGATTTGATTTTAGGAAAAATCGCTGGGGGAATGACAATTGATGAAGTGGCAAGAGAATACAATTTAAAGAAAAAACAAATTTTAGATGCTCTTCGTTATGCTGCTCAAGTAATAAAGAAAGAGAATTTGATTTATGTCTAAAAAGAAAGCAGTCGTCGATGAAGATCTACCGAGGATAGTAGATAAAATTTTAGAGAAACTAAATTGGGAAGTTAAAGACGTGAGGGATGTTGGATTGAGGGGCAAAAGCGATGAGGAAATTATCAACTTTGCTCAAAAAAGCAAAGCTGTTTTATTTTCAGGCGATTTAGGATTCGCTAATATTTTGAAATTTTCTCCAAAGCAATATTATGGAATTGTAATTTTAAATTTTCCAAACGAAGTCTCGACAAATTTTATAGCTACTCAGACCAAAAAAGCCCTTTTGAAAATTTCCTTTAAAAATTTCAAAGGAAAACTAATAATCATTGAGCCTGGGAAAATAAGAATAAGAAAATAAAAAAAATAATTCACTTAACCAAAAACGCCAATTTCTTGGCGTTTTTGGTTTTTTCCAACCCACAAATTTTGCGGGCTCGAAAAAGAGAAAAAAAGGGGTCAAGAAGATTTTTTCTTTCGATAATTCCACGATTTTTCTATTCTTCTCCAATCTTGATAGCAGGTGATTGCACTATCTGAAGGTCCTAAGCTTTCTGAAAGAACAATGTAGGGACCGTGTTTTGCTTTTTCAGGATCGAAGTTGATTCCTTCTTTTCCTTTGGTAAGATCAACATCTACCCAGCGATTGTCTAACCATATTCTCGCCCAACTGTGGCCACCAGATTTCTTTAATCTTTTACCTTCAACGAACTTTGCGGGTATGTTGCAAAGCCTGCAGAGAGCAACAAACAGGGTCGCTGTCTCGCCGCAACCATAGGAAATTTTAGTCTTGAGTATTTGTCTTGCTGATCTTTTTCGGAACAACTTTTTCCATCTTTTAGGATCTTTTCTCTCTAGATCCACATATCTAAGAGTTTTTTTAAGAAAATTTAATATATTAATTGCTGTCTCTCTTTTTGTCTTACCACAAAGGCTCTTAGCTATTCTTTTGAGTTCTTCATTTGGTTTGGTGAGTTTTTCAAAATCGAGGAATTTTTTTTGATTATCTCCGATCATTATAACCCCTCTCAAAGAACCATTTTAATTATAACAAATTATTTCGTTTTGTCAAGGAAATTGCTCTGCTTTTATCTATTCGTTATACTTAAAAAATGCTCAAAAGGAAAGAAAAATTTGTTCTTTTTATTTTAGGGATTTTATTTTTTCTCAATATTTTGGCCTGGTGGATTGTTTTCGATTTATCGAGACCTCAATTTTTGGAGGTCAATTTTTTCGATGTTGGTCAAGGGGATGCTATTTTTATTCAAACCCCTCAGCGCCATCAGATTTTAATTGACGGAGGCCCTGATTTAAAAATTTTGGAAAAATTGGCAAAAGAAATGCCATTTTGGGACAGGTCCATCGATTTAATAATTTTGACTCATCCTGAAAGAGATCATTTGGTAGGTTTGATTGAAGTTTTAAAAAGTTATGATGTTGAAAACATTTTCTGGAATGGAGTAAAAAGGGATATTCCTGAATTCAAAGAATGGGAAGAAGCAATAAAGAATGAAAAAGCAAAAGTTTTTATTGCCAAAGCAGGTCAAAAAGTTATTTTTCAAAATGGTAAAATCGAAATTTTATTTCCTTTTGAAAGTTTGGAAAATCAAATTTTTGAAAATTCGAACGATACATCGATCGTTGCCAAGTTGATTTTTAATAAAAAATCTTTTTTATTTACTAGCGATATTTCAAGTTCAGTTGAAAATGACCTCATCAACCATTATCAAAATTTAAAATCTAATGTTTTAAAAGTTGCCCATCATGGTTCAAAAACTTCAAATTCTGTTGAATTTTTGGAAAAGGTTTTGCCAGATATCGCTGTCATTTCTGTTGGAAAGAAAGATGATTCAAAGCCAGACTGTGACAACAAAGAAAGAAACCCTTATGGCCACCCAAATTGCGAGGTCTTGGAAAGATTAAAAAATTTTGGTACAAATATTTTGAGGACTGACGAAGATGGTGACATAAAAATAATTTCTGATGGAGAAGCTATTAAAATCAAAAATCAAATATCAAAAATCAAAATGTAATGTAAAATGAAAAAAGGATTATTTTTGAGTTTTGATTTATCATTTTGCATTTTGACTTTTGCATTTTGAATTTGAGCGAAGCGAACATGAAATTTCCAATTTTTAAAACAAAAATTGAAGGTTTGAACAAAAAATTTGATTTGACCGACCCTGAACAACAAAAGGAATATTTTAAAGCTAAAGCCGGGCCAGAGATTGAAAAACTGAGAAAATTTTTAAAGAAAAATACATTCGTTGCCTATTTACTTGGAAAGAAAAATTCTGGTAAGGGAACTTATTCAAAAATGTTTGCCGATGTAGTTTTTCCAGAGAGAGTCGAACATTTTTCGATCGGAGATATGGTCAGGGCTGTTGATAAAGAATTGGTCGATGGCCAAAGAAAACCAAAATTAGTTGAATTTTTGAAGAAATATTATCGAGGAAGGTTGTCTTTGGATGAGATTTTGGCATCTTTAGAAAAAAGGGATACAAAGTGGTTATTGCCAACGGAATTGATTTTGGCCTTAGTAAAAAGGGAAATGGAAAAAAGAGAGAAAAAGACACTTTTTATTGACGGTTTTCCAAGGGACTTGGATCAAATGAACTTTTCTTTATTTTTTAGAGATTTGATCGGCTACAGGGACGACCCAGATGTTTTTATTTTGATCGATGTTCCAGAATCGGTCATAGATGAAAGGATAAGATGGAGAAGGGTTTGTCCTGTTTGTCAAAACTCAAGGAATTTAAAATTACTTCCGACGCCTAAAGTTGAATTCGATGAGAAAAAGAAGGAGTTTTATTTAATTTGTGAAAAATGCGGTGTCAGAATGGAAAAAAAAGAAGGAGATGAATTTGGAATCGAGAAAATAAGAGAGAGGTTAAAAATGGATCAAAAATTAATGGAACAAGCAATTTCTCTTTACGGAATTCCAAAGATATTTTTGAGAAATTCAATTCCAGTTGATTTGGCCAAAGAATACGTCGATGATTATGAGATTACTCCTGAATACTCTTTTGATTTTGTAAACGGAAAAGTAGTAAGGAAAGAAAAACCCTGGATCGTCAAAGACGATGAAGGAATTCCTTCTTTTTCTCTCTTGGCTCCGCCAGTCGTTGTTTCTTTGATCCATCAGTTAGTTGAAGTTTTGGGAATTTAGTATTGACAAACCCTTTTGCAAAGTCCTATACTGAAATAAGGTCCCGCCACCTTCTGAGATTCTGGGACAAAAGGGACTTTTTGGGAGACCTAAATTTGTCTAGGCTGTGGCCTAGGCATGCGGTCACCCACCTCGAGCGTTTTCCAGAAGAATTTCATGAAGGAGGGCGGGACCTTTTTAATTCGGGGTGCGGGGAATTGAACCCCGACTACATCCACCCCAAGGATGCGGACTACCGTTATCCTACACCCCGACTTTTTTTGTCAGTTTCTTTTTACACTTTGCGCAAACTAAAATTCTCTTTCCAGAAGGAAGTTTGAACCATTGCAAGTTTGGTTTTTGTCTTTTAACTTTTACTGGATTGAATTTTCCTCTTAACTTTTTTCTTTTTACAACTTTAAATTTTCCCTTTTTGCAAATTTGGCAAATTTTTCCCATAAAGTTATAATAGAATAAATTTCAAAAAAATTCAACATGTTTTTAGAAACAATTTTTATCGTATTGATTTTTCTTTTTTCGGTCATTTTGCACGAGGTTTCCCACGGGGAAATGGCAAAGGTTTTGGGCGATCCGACGGCTGAAATTTCTGGAAGGTTAAGTTTGAATCCGATAAGACATTTAAATCTTTTTGGTTCGATAATTTTGCCAGGTTTTTTGTTGATTTTGAAATATTTATCTCCGACAAAAGAAGGAATAATTTTTGGCTGGGCAAAACCAGTTCCGATCAATCCTTACAATTTCAAAGATCCAAAAAAGGACTCAGCCAAAGTAGCGATCGCCGGCCCCCTCTCCAATTTCTTTTTGGCTCTATTTTTTTCGATTTTAATAAGGGTTTTACCTTCGACAGTTTTTTTCGATAAATTAAAAGAAGTTTTTGCCTTAATAGTTTGGATAAATTTAACTTTAGCCCTCTTTAATTTAGTTCCGATTCCACCTTTGGACGGTTCCTTTTTGCTTTTCGCTTTTTTGCCTCCAACCTTTGAAAAAGTTAAATTCTTTTTACAAAGTTATGGCCCCTTTTTATTAATCCTTTTTCTCTTTTTCGGCTTTCAGTATTTAGTAATTTTGATCGATTTTTTGTTCAGGATCTTGGTTGGTTGACAATCGAAAAATTTTTTGCTAATTTTAAAATTATGCCAACAATCCATCAGTTGATAAGAAAAAAAAGAAAAAAGATAAAAAGGCTGAAAAAATCGCCAGCTTTGAGCTTTGGTTTCAACGTTTTGAAAAATAGGCCGGTTTATTATCCTTCGCCCTTCAAAAGAGGAATTTGCATTAAAGTTTTCACCACTACCCCTAAAAAACCAAACTCAGGCCTAAGGAAAGTAGCCAGAGTTAGGTTGACCAACGGAAAGGAAATTACTGCCTACATTCCGGGAATTGGCCATAATTTACAAGAACACTCCATCGTCTTAGTCAGAGGAGGAAGGGTGAAAGATTTGCCGGGAGTTAGATATCATATCGTCAGGGGAACTTTGGACGCAGCCGGGGTTGAAGGAAGAAGACAAGAAAGGTCAAAATACGGAGTCAAAAAACCAAAAGAATAAAATGCCGAGGATGAAATTTAAAAAAAGAGAAATATTGCCAGATCCGCTTTATAACAGCGTCAAGGTGGCAAAGCTTATAAACTATGTAATGAGAAGGGGAAAGAAAGAAAAGGCAAGGAAAATAGTTTACGGTGCCTTTGAAATTTTAAAGGAAAAAACAAAAAAGGATCCTTTGGAAATTTTTGAATTGGCAATAAAGAATGTCGGCCCTTCTTTAGAAGTGAGGTCGAGGAGAATTGGCGGAGCTACTTATCAAGTGCCGATCGAAGTCAAGCCAGAAAGGAAACTTTCTTTGGCAATGAGATGGATTGTTGAGGCTGCTAAGGCAAAAAAAGGAAAACCGATGAAGGAAAAGTTGGCTGAAGAATTGTTGGAGGCCTCGCAGGGAAAAGGAGCAGCTGTTAAGAAAAAAGAAGACACCCATAAGATGGCAGAAGCGAACAAAGCTTTTGCTCATTTTGCATTCTAATATGAGAAAGTATCCGATCGAACAATACAGAAACATTGGCTTCATTGCCCACATTTCAGCAGGTAAAACGACGACGACTACCTGCGTTTTGTATTACACCGGCAGAATTCATAAAATCGGAACTTTAGAGAAAGGGACAACTCCTTTAGATTGGATGATCCAAGAAAGAGAAAGGGCAATGACGATTATGGCAGCAGCAACTTCTTGCTATTGGAAAGTTGGGGAAAAAGAATACCAAATTAACATCATCGATACTCCAGGCCACATCGATTTTACGGCCGAAGTTCAAAGATCTTTGAGGGTTTTGGATGGTGCCATAGTCGTTTTCGATGGTGGAGCCGGAGTTCAAACCCAGTCAGAAACTGTTTGGCATCAGGCCGATAATTTTTCTGTCCCCAGGATTTGTTTTGTCAACAAAATGGATAAAGTTGGGGCGACGATGGAGATGAATTTAGAATCAATTTGGAGAAGGCTATCCAAAAATGCCATTCCTTTGCAAATACCGATAGGTTTGGAGGATAATTTTTCTGGTTTGGTCGATTTAATAAAGATGAAGGCATTGAGGTTCGAAGGAAAAGAAGGAGAAATTGTAAAGGAAGAAGAAATTCCAAAAGATTTAATAGAAAAGGCAAAAGATTGGAGGAAAAGAATAATCGAAAAAGTTGCTGCTGAGGATGAGGAAATTTTAGAAAAGTATTTGTCTGGTAAAGAAATCACCGCTGAAGATTTGAGAAATGGAATTAGAAGAGCGACTTTAAAATGTAAAATTTTTCCAGTCTTTTTTGGTTCGCTTTACAAAAGAATTGGAGTCCAGCCCCTTTTGGACGGAATTTGTTATTATCTTCCCAGCCCGATCGACCTTCCTCCAGTCAAAGGAATTGATCCGAAAACTGGAAAAGAAATTGAAAGAAAGCCGGATGATAAAGAGCCATTCTGCGCCTTAGTTTTTAAAATTCAATCCGATCCCTATGTTGGAACTCTAAGCTTTTTCAGAGTCTATTCGGGAAGTTTAAAAAGAGGTTCTTATGTTTTGAATACTTCTAGCGGAGAAAAAGAGAGGATCGGAAGGTTGTTGAGGATGCATGCCGACGAAAGGGAGGAAGTAGAAGAAGCCTTCGCCGGCGATATTTTGGCCACCGTCGGCTTAAAAAATACTGCCACCGGTCATACCCTCTGCGATGAGAATCATCCGATTGCCTTAGAAAGAATTACTTTTCCAGAGCCGGTTATTTCAGTCAGGGTTGAACCAAAAACAAAAGCCGATTTAGAAAAATTGACAAATGCTTTGAAAAAATTTTCCCAAGAAGATCCAACTTTCAAGGTAAAAGAAGATCCCGAAACTTCTCAGACAATAATCTCAGGAATGGGAGAGTTGCATTTAGAAATAATTATTGATAGAATGAGGAGAGAGTTTAAGGTCGATTGTCTGGTTGGAAAGCCCGAGGTTGCTTTTAAAGAAACGATTTTAAAAGAGGCAGAGGCAGAAGGAAAGTACATTAGACAATCCGGAGGCAGGGGTCAATACGGCCATGTCATAATCAAAATTTCGCCCAGAAAAAGAGGAGAAGGGTTCGAATTCATCGATGCAATAAAAGGAGGAGTGATTCCAAAAGAATTCATTCCAGCAGTGAAAAAAGGTTTAATCGAGGCAATGGAAAAGGGAGTTTTAGCCGGTTATCCGATAGTTGATATTTCTGTCACCCTTTTCGATGGTTCTTTTCACGAGGTTGATTCTTCTGAGCTTGCTTTTAAAATCGCAGCCGCCATCGCCCTTCAAGAAGCCGTCAAAAAGGCAAACCCAGTTTTGTTAGAACCGATAATGAAATTAGAGGTAATTTGCCCCTCGGAATTTTTTGGCCCGGTAATGGGAGATATCGGAGCAAGGAGAGGGAAAATTGAAGAGACGGAAGATAAAATCGGTGTAAAAATAATCAGGGCAAAAGTACCTTTGGTCGAAATGTTCGGCTACGCTACAACTTTAAGATCCTTGACACAGGGAAGAGGAACGTTTACTATGGAATTTGATCATTATGACATCGTCCCTCAACAAATAGCTCAACAAATCATTGAGGGAAGAAAAAATAAAGGTCAAACTAAATAGGTGTTTAGGTTCTAGCGTCTAGTTGATTAGGTTAGAGGAATAAAGCTAAAAACCTAGAACCTGAACCCTAAAAACCTAAATAAAATATGCCTGAAAAACCAAAATTCGAAAGAAAAAAGCCCCATTTGAACATCGGAACAATCGGCCACGTTGCCCACGGCAAAAGCACCTTAACAGCAGCCATCACCCATTTTTTAAAGTTAAAAGGTTTGATTGAAAAGGAAGTAACTGTAGATGAATTGAACGCTGCTCCAGAAGAAAAGGCCAGGGGTTTAACCATCAACGTTTCTCACGTTGAGTACGAAACAGAAAAAAGGCACTATGCTCACATCGATTGCCCCGGCCATGCTGACTATGTCAAAAACATGATCACTGGCGCTGCCCAAATGGATGGCGGAATTTTGGTTGTGGCGGCGGTGGACGGAGTTATGCCCCAGACAAGAGAGCACGTTTTGTTGGCAAGGCAGGTTGGTTTGCCATCTTTGGTCGTTTTCTTGAACAAATGCGACATGGTCGACGATCCTTCATTGATCGATCTAGTCGAGTCAGAAGTTAGGGAGCTTTTGAAAAAATATGACTTTCCAGGAGATAAGGTTCCGGTAATAAGAGGTTCAGCTCTTAAGGCTTTGGAGGCAAAATCGCTCCAAGATCCAGCTTTAAAACCGATCGAAGAGCTTTTGAAAGCAGTTGATGAATATTTGCCAGAGCCAAAGAGGGAAATCGATAAACCATTTTTGATGGCAATAGAGGATGTGATGACGATCACTGGAAGGGGAACTGTTGCCACCGGCAGGATTGAAAGAGGGGTAATTCATCCGAACGAAGAAGTGGAATTGGTCGGTTTGAGGCCAACGGTCAAAACAGTCGCTGTTTCGATCGAAATGTTCAGAAAGATCTTAGATGAAGGAAGGGCTGGCGATAACGTCGGAATACTTTTGAGAGGATTGAAAAAAGAGGATGTTTTGAGAGGCCAGGTTTTAGCCAAGCCTGGAACTGTCACGCCCCATACCGAATTCGAAGCCCAGGTTTATGTCCTAACCAAGGAAGAAGGCGGAAGGCACACCCCCTTTTTCTCAGGTTATAAGCCTCAGTTTTACTTTAGGACTGCCGACGTTACCGGAGAGGTTGAATTGCCAGCCGGAACAGAAATGGTCATGCCAGGAGATACGGTTAATTTGAAAATAAAGCTGATTGCACCAGTTGCTATGGAAGAGCAACAAAGGTTTGCCATCAGAGAAGGTGGAAAAACGATCGGGGCGGGAGTAGTTTCAAAGATAATAAAATAGAAATTTCAAAAATTAAATAAAAAATGGCAAAGAAAAAAATTGCGGCCTTGGAAACAGAAGAAAAGCCTAAAATTAGAATTAAATTGAGGGCTTACGATCATAAAGTAATTGACAATTCTGCCCGGCAGATTGTTGAAATTATTCTTCGTTACGGCGGAGAAGTCGTCGGCCCTATTCCTTTACCGACTGAAATCCACAAATACACTGTAAATCGGGCTACTTTCGTTCACAAAGATTCGAGAGAACAGTTCGAAATAAGAGTTCACAAAAGATTGATAGAGGTGAAAGGAGTGAATCAAAAAATTATTGAGGCTCTGCAAAATCTAACTTTACCAGCTGGAGTTGATATTGAGATCAAAACCTGATTTTCAATCAAAATCTCGATTTTAAAAATTGCTGGGGCAGCCCAGCATTTATTGTTAATATGAAATTTATTTTGGGTAAAAAATTGAAGATGGCCCAAATTTTCGATAAAGAAGGGAATCAAATTCCCGTGACTTTAATCGAGGCCGGACCCTGCGAAGTTTTGCAAATAAAGAAAAAAGAAAAAGATGGCTACGAAGCTGTTCAGATTGGCTTTGAAAGGTTAAAGGAAAAAAAGATTACAAAGACGAAAAAGAAAAAACCTTATAAATATTTGAGAGAGTTTAGAGTTGAAAATTCAGAAATAAATAATTATAAAATCGGTCAAAAAATCGATGTTTCAATTTTTAAAGAAGGGGAGCTAATTTCAGTTTCTGGGATTTCAAAAGGAAAAGGATTTGCCGGCGGAGTAAAAAGATGGGGATTTGCTGGAAGGCCAGCTACTCATGGGACAAAACACGAAGAAAGGACGATAGGATCTGTCGGATCTTCTACCCCAGCCCACGTTGTCAAAGGGAGAAAAATGCCAGGCAGAGCCGGAGGAAAGAGGGTGACGATAAAGAATTTAGAAATAGTAAAAATTGATAAAGAAAAAAATTTGTTGGCAATAAAAGGAGCAGTGCCAGGGACAAAAGGAACTTTGCTCGAAATTAAGAGTTCGAAATAAAATATGCAAGCTCCGATCTACAACTTAGATGGGGAAAAGATTGGAAAGACTGAATTACCTTCAGGAATTTTTGGTTTAAAGTTCAATCCTGATTTGGTTTGGCAAGTTGTCGTTTCCCAAATGGCAAACAAAAGGAAAACAATCGCCCATACAAAGACAAGGGCTGAAGTTTCAGGCGGAGGAAGAAAACCCTGGCCACAAAAGGGTTTGGGAAGGGCAAGGCATGGATCGATCAGGTCCCCTTTGTGGAGGCACGGAGGGATAGTGTTTGGTCCAAGGAAAGAAAGAGTTTTCAAAAAGAAAATACCAAAGAAGATGAAGAGAAAAGCTCTGTTTATGGTCTTGAGTCAAAAGTTAAAAGATGGAGAGATAATTTTGGTGAAAGAATTGAAAATTGAAAAACCGAAAACAAAGATTTTCTTTAATATTTTAAAAAAGCTTCCGCTGAAGAAATTAAGCGCTTTGATCGCTTTGCCAAAGGTCAATAGAAATTTGGTTTTAGCTTCGAGGAATATTCCAAAGGTAAAGACGATTTTAGCTAAGGATTTAAATTGCTTAGATTTACTTTCTTTCAAATACTTAATTTTGCCGGTCGATTCGATAAAAGTAATCGAGAAAACATTTTTAAAATGATTTTAAAAAGGCCAATCATAACTGAAAAATCAGCCAAATTAGCAGAGCAAAATCAATACGTTTTTGAAGTAGCAAAAGAGGCCACAAAATCCCAAATTAAAAAGGAAGTTGAAGAAAGGTTTGGGGTCGAGGTTTTAAAAGTAAGAATAATCAGCCTTCCTTCAAAAAAAAGGACCTTTGGGAGAGTTCCCGGTTTTAAAAAAGGTTTGAAAAAGGCAATAGTTAAAATAAAGGAAGGTCAAAAAATCGACATTTTCCCTTCTTATGAAAAAGAAAAGTGAAAAAGAAGATTTTTCAGTTTTGACAAAAAAGGAACCAGAAAAAAGTTTGCTTTTACCGATAAAAGAAAAAGCTGGAAGAGGAAGGGGAGGAAGGATAACCGTTAGGCATAGAGGGGGAAGGGTGAAAAGGCTTTACAGAATAATAAATTTTGGCCAAGAGAAGCTTGGAATTAAAGGAAAGGTTGAGGCAATAGAATACGATCCGAATCGAACTGCTTTCATTGCCTTAATAAATTACGAAGACGGAGACAAAGGTTACATCATTTGTCCGAAAGATTTGAAGGTTGGTGATGAAATAATTTGCGATGAAAAAGCAGAAATAAAAGTTGGAAACAGAATGAAGTTAAAATACATCCCGATCGGTACATTAGTTCACAACGTTGAAATTTTGCCTGGAAAGGGCGGAAAAATCGTCAGGGCAGCCGGCACAGCAGCTAAAGTTGTCGGTCAAGAAGGAAAATACACAATCTTAGAAATGCCTTCTAAAGAAATAAGGAGATTTTTTTCGGATTGTTTTGCTTCGATCGGTCAAGTTTCGAGGGAGTGGAAAAAGGACATTAAAATTGGAAAGGCAGGAAGAAAGAGATACAAAGGAATAAGGCCGACTGTCAGAGGAAAAGCAATGAGGCCGGTAGAGCATCCCCACGGCGGAGGAAAGGGAAAGGCTCCGATTGGTTTGCCTTATCCAAAAACTCCTTGGGGAAAGCCAGCCAGAGGAGTAAAAACAAGAAAGAAAAAATGGTCAGATAAAATGATAATTAAGAGGAGAAAATAAAAATGGCAAAAAAACCTTACGTCGATCAAAAACTTTTAAAAAAGATAAGAAAATTGAAACCAGGGTCAAAAGAAATAATTAGGACCTGGTCTCGAGATTGCACCATCGTCCCAGAGATGGTTGGTTTTACCTTTGGAGTTTATAACGGAAAGGAATTCATACCGGTGAAAGTAAGGGAAGAGATGATAGGTTTTAAGTTAGGCGATTTTGCTCCGACGACTAAATTTTTCAGGCACGGCGGAAAGATGGAAAGAGAAATAGAAAAAGCCGAAGCTCAAAAGATGGCAAAAAAGAAAAGCTAAATTATGGAAGTAAAAGCAAAATTAAAAAATTTGAGGATCGCCCCGAGAAAAGTAAGATTGGTTGCCGATTTAATCAGAGGGAAAAAAGTAACCGAAGCTGAAAGGATTTTGAATTTTACAGTAAAAAGGGCGGCCAAACCAATTTTAAAACTTTTGAATTCAGCAATCGCCAATGCTAAGCACAATTTCGGCTTGGAAAAGGAAAAGCTTTATATTAAAAAGATTTTGGTCGACGAAGGCCAAAAGTTCAAAAAAATTTTTCCAAGGGCTAGGGGAAGAGCCGATATTATCCAAAAAAAATCTTCCCACGTGACTATAGTTTTAGATGAAATTGAAAAACATGGCTTACAGAGTCCATCCAAAAATATTTAGAATAAAAGAAACGAAAGATTGGAATTCAAGAGGGTTTTATGGAAAAAATTATGCTTCCCTTTTGGAAGAAGATTTTAAAATTAGAAAGTTGATAGAGGAGAGATTTGAAAAAACAGCAGTTGAAAAAGTGGAAATCGAAAGGTCGCCGGGAAAAGTTTTAATAATCATTTCTTCGATCAGGCCCGGTTTGATTATCGGTCGAGGAGGAGAGGGAATTGAAAATTTAAAAAAAGAAATAGAAGAAAAAATTACTAAGGGAAAAAAGGAAGTTAAAATAGAGGTCAAAGAGACAAAGGATCCCTGGGCTTCAGCCTCTGTCGTCGCTCAATGGATGGCTTCCCAACTCGAAAAAAGAACCCCATACCGAAGGGTTTTGAAACAGGCATTGGAAAGAATAATGTCGAGGAAAGGAGTCAAGGGAGCAAGGGTTCAAGTTTCAGGAAGGTTAGACGGCGTTGAAATTGCCAGGACTGAGTGGTTAAAAAAGGGTCAATTGCCAAGGCAGACTTTGAGGGCCGATATCGATTACGCATTCTCAAAAGCTTTTTGTCGCTACGGAATAATTGGAGTAAAAGTTTGGATTTACAAAGGCGAAAAACTATGAGCGATTTCCAGCCAAAAAAATTAAAATACAGAAAGTGCCAAAGGGGAAAGATGAAGGGGATGGAGACGAGGGCGACCGAATTGGCTTTTGGTTCTTTTGGTTTGAAGGCATTGGAGGCAAAATGGATTTCTTCAAAACAGATCGAAGCAGCCAGGAAAGCAATTTTGAGGTATCTAAAAAAAGGTGGTAAAGTTTGGATTAGGATCTTTCCCCAAAAACCTGTAACGAAAAAAGCAGACGGTGCACCGATGGGAGGAGGAAAGGGTGATGTTTCCCAATATGTTTTTCCAGCAAAGCCAGGGAGAATATTGTTCGAAATAGGCGGGGTCGATGAAGAAACAGCAAAGGAGGCATTAAAATTTGCCTCAGATAAGTTGCCTTTAAAAACAAAGTTTGTTAAAAAATGAAGGCAAATGATTTAAGAAAAAAGAAAAAAGAAGAGCTAGAAAATCTTTTAAAAGAAAAAAGGGAAAAGTTGGCAAAATTGAAGCTCGATTTGTCGCTCGGAAAATTAAAAAATGTCAAAGAAATAAAAGAAATAAAAAAGGACATTGCTAAAATATTAACTGTATTAAAAGAAAAATTATGCCAAAAAGAAGATTAATCGGAAAAGTTGTTTCTGACAAAATGCAAAAGACAGTTGTCGTTGAAGTTGAAAAATGGAAAGAATTTCCAAAGTACAAAAGAAAGTTTAAATTTCACAAAAAGTACAAAGCCCATGATGAAAAGGAAGAATGCAAAGTTGGCGACATAGTGATGATCGAGGAATGTCGACCGATTTCAAAAGAAAAAAGGTGGCGAGTAGTAAAAAAATTAACAAAAATATGATTCAAATGAAAACAATCTTAAAAGTTGCCGATAATACCGGAGCAAAAACTTTGCAATGCATCAGGGTTTTGGGCGGAAGCAAAAAGAGATACGGAAGAATTGGCGATATCATCGTCGGGGTGATAAAAGAGGCAGAACCAAGAAGAGAAATAAAAAAGCACGACGTCGTCAGGGCATTGATCATCAGAACAAAAAAAGAATTGAAAAGAAAAGATGGCTCTTTCATTCGATTCGATGATAATGCCTGCGTAATTTTAGAAGGAAAAACAAAAGATCCAAAAGGCGGAAGGATTTTCGGTCCAGTGCCAAGAGAAATAAAAGAAAAGGGATTTGAAAAGGTTGCGTCATTGGCCAAAGAATTGATCTAAAATTATGTTAAAGATAAAAAAAGGAGATACTGTTTTGGTTGTTAAAGGAAAGGATAAAGGGAAAAAAGGTAAAGTTTTGCGAACTTTTCCACGCGAAATGAAAATTTTGGTTGAGGGAGTGAATTTGGTAAAAAAGCACCAAAGGCCGAGGAGGGAAGGGGAAAAGGGAAAAATAGTCGAAATTTCAAAACCGATTTTTATTTCCAAGGTCAAATTGATTTGTCCAAAATGTTCAAAGCCAACCAGAGTTGGTTTTAAGATCGAAAAAAATCAAAAGTTCAGGTTTTGTAAAAAGTGTAAAAACATAATCGATTAACATGGACTTAAAAGAAAAATACGAAAGAGAGGTCGTGCCAAAGATGATGGAAAAATTTGGTTTGAAAAATAAAATGGCAGTTCCAAAAATAGAAAAAGTTGTGATCAATGCTGGATTTGGAAAGTTAATTTCAGATAAAGATAGCGAAGAACAAAAGAAAATTCAAGAAGCGATAATCAGGGATTTGGCTTTGATTTCTGGCCAAAAACCAATTTTGACCAAGGCAAAAAAATCGATTTCCGGTTTCAAATTAAAAAAGGGAACGCCCATCGGAGCGAAAGTAACTTTGAGAAAAAAAAGGATGTATGACTTTTTGGAAAGGTTAATAAACATTGGCTTGCCAAGGTCGAGAGATTTTTGGGGAATTCCAGAAAGCTCAGTGGACAAAAATGGAAATTTAACCATCGGCATCAAAGAGCATATCGCCTTTCCTGAAGTTTCCCCAGAAAAAACAAAATTCATTTTTGGATTCGAGGTCACTGTTGTCACTAACGCCAAAGACAGAGAAAGAGGTCTCGAATTGTTCAAACTAATGGGATTTCCAATCAAAGAGGGCGAGCGATAAACTATGCCAACTAAAGCCCAAATTGCAAAATCAAAAAAACCACCAAAGTACAAAACAAGGATTGTCAGAAGATGTTTTAGATGTGGAAGAAAAAGAGGTTACATGCGAAAGTTTGGTTTGTGCCGCATTTGTTTCAGAGAATTGGCAAATCAAGGTCTAATTCCTGGAGTTAGGAAATCTTCTTGGTAATATGGATCCAATCGCCGACATGCTAACAATAATTCGAAATGGCCTTTTAGTAAAAAAGGAGGTTGTTTTCATTCCTTTTTCTAAATTAAAGTTTGAAATTGCAAAGATTTTAGAGAAGAATGGTTTTGTTGAAAAAGTGGAAAAGAAAGGAAGCAAGAAAAAGAAAACGATCGAAATAAAGCTAAAATACGAAAACGGCCTTCCGGCTATTTCTGGTTTAAAGAAAATTTCAAAACCTGGTCAGAGAATTTATTTGCCCTACAAAAAAATAAAAAAAGTAAAAGGTGGTTACGGAATTGCCATAATTTCAACTTCAAAAGGGATACTGACTGATAAAGAAGCTAGAAAATTAAAGGTCGGCGGCGAGGTGTTGTGCGAAATTTGGTAAATGTCGAAAATCGGAAAAAAGCCAATCGAAATACCGAAGGAAGTTAGCGTTGAATTCAAGGATGACGAAATATTTATCAAAGGACCGAAGGGTGAGCTGAAAAAGAAAATTCCTTCTGAGATTAATGCTGAGTTAAAGGAAGGAAAAATTTTTCTTTCCCCAAAATTTGAGGCAAAAAAGGTAAAAGCCCTTTGGGGATTAACCCGTTCTTTAATTTCAAATTGGATAAAAGGAGTCAGCCAAGGTTTTGAAAAAAAACTAGAAATTCAAGGCATAGGTTATCGAGCCGAATTGAAAGGAGAAAGCTTATTTTTGTACGTCGGTTTTTCAAAACCAGTTGAATTCAAAATTCCAAAAGGTATAAAAATTTCCCTTGAAAATAACATCATTACCGTTTCTGGAATAGATAAGGAATTGGTTGGCCAAACTGCTGCCAACATTAGAAAAATAAAAGAACCGGATCCCTACAAAGGAAAGGGAATAAGATATTTAGGGGAGAAAATCAAATTAAAACCAGGGAAGAAAGTAGCAGCAGCAAAATGAGGAAAATAAATAAAAGAAAAATTAGGCATTTAAGGATTAGAAAAAAAATAAAAGGGACAAGAAACCGTCCTCGACTTTTCGTCTTTAAATCTTTGAAACACATTTATGCTCAATTAATCGATGACGAAAAAGGTCAGACGATTTTATCAGCCAGCGATTTTGAGATAAAAGAAAAGCCAAAGAGCAAAGTTGAATTAGCCAGAGAGATCGGAAAATTAATTGCAAAAAAAGCAAAAGAAAAGGGAATTGAAAAAGTAGTTTTCGATCGCGGGGGTTATAAATACCATGGAAAAGTGAAAGCTTTGGCTGAAGGAGCGAGGGAAGGAGGATTAAAATTTTAAATTGCAAATTTATGATTGAAGAAAAAAAGGAAGAATTCGAAACAAAACTTTTGGATCTGGCCAGAGTTGTTCATGTTAGGGCTGGCGGAAAACAGCTCAGGTTTAGGGCAGTGATTGTTATGGGGAACAAAGCAGGAAAAGTTGGAGTTGGAGTGGCTTCTGGTTTGGATGTTGCTCAGGCTATTGAAAAAGCAACTTTCCAGGCAAAGAAGAATTTGATCGATGTTCCGATCGTCAACGAAACCATTCCCCACGAGGTCTACGGAAAATACAGCGCGGCAAAAGTTTTGTTGAGGCCTCAAAAAAAAGGAAGGGGATTGGTAGCAGGCGGGGTGGTGAGAATAATTTGCCATTTGGCCGGAATTAAAAACATTTCTTCAAAACTTTTGGGCAGGACTGGAAATAAAATTAACAACGCCAGGGCAACGATCGAAGCTTTAAAAAAACTCAAACATGCAACTTCAAGATTTAAAACCATCTCATAAGCCAAAAAAAGAAAAAATAATCGGAAGAGGAGGAAAAAGAGGAACTTATTGTGGAAGAGGAGTGAAAGGTCAAAAGGCAAGGGCTGGAAGGAAATTAAAGCCGATAATCAGGGAGATATTAAAAAAATATCCAAAATTAAGAGGTTATAAATTCAAGCCAAAAAGGGAAAAGCCGATCATACTTAACCTTGATTTTTTTGAGAAAAAGTTCAAGGAAGGAGAAGAAATCAGCCCGGAAATATTGATTAAAAAAGGATTGATCAATAAAATAAAGGGAAGGTTGCCAAAGGTTAAGATTTTGGCCAGGGGAGAAATTAAAAAGAAATTGATTTTCAAAAATTTTCTTTTTTCAAAAAAAACAAAAGAGAAAATTGAAAAAGCCGGCGGAAAAATAGTATGAAGTGGCAAGAAAAATTGGTTTTAATTTTTAAAATTAAAGAATTGAGGAGAAAAATTCTCTTTGTCGTTCTCATTTTTTTTATTTTCCGCCTTTTGTCTAACATTCCTGTCTTTAGCGTTAACGTCGAAAAGTTGAAAGAAACCTTCGAACGATTTAGGGCCCTCGGCCTTTACAGCATTTTTACCGGTGGAAGCTTGGACCATATTTCAATCGTCATGCTTGGCCTCGGTCCTTATATTACAGCAATCATTATTTTGCAACTTTTAACAATGCTCATTCCTTCTTTAGAGGAAATGTACAAAGAAGGTGGGGAGGAAGGAAGGCAAAAATTCAACCAGTACGGCCGAATTTTATCAATTCCTTTGGCTATGCTTCAGGCCTTTGGAATGCTCAGGCTTTTTCAAAGGGAAGGAATAATTTCTTCGCTTTCTCCCTTAACCCTTTTTTCTTCTGTTTTAACGATCGCTGCCGGAAGCTGCCTTTTGATGTGGTTGGGAGAACTGATCACTGAGTACGGAATCGGCGATGGGATTTCGATTTTGATTTTTGCTGGAATTGTTTCCAGGACTCCGATCAATGCCTTGGAGGCAATAAAAAATATAAGCTTGGGCAAAGTCAATTTCTATTCCTATTTATTTTTTCTTTTTTTCTCATTGCTGATCATTGCCGGCGTTGTCTCGATCACTGAGGCTAAAAGAGAAATTCCAATCTCTTATACAAAAAGGGTAAGGGGCTTTAAAATTTATGGAGGAAGTTCGACCTATTTGCCAATGAGCATTAATCCAGCCGGAGTGATGCCAATTATTTTTGCCCTTTCGATTTTGACCTTTCCTTCGATGATTTTCAATCTTTTGGGGACTAAAGCTGGAATATTGGGTTTTTTTGCAAAATCAATCGAAGACTTTTTCAAAAATCCCTGGGCCTATGGGACATCTTATTTTCTTTTAGTTTGCATTTTCACTTATTTTTATACTGCCATTACCTTTGACCCAAAAACGATCGCTGAAAATTTACAAAAAATGGGAGCCTTTGTTCCTGGAATTAGGCCAGGAGACTCAACTTCCGGTTATTTAAAATTCGTCTTGAATCGAATTTTGCTAATCGGCGCGATTTTTTTAGGTTTGATTGCTATTTCGCCAGAAATCATCACCATTTTAACAAAAATTACCCAATTTTCTTTCTTGATCGGAGGAACTTCCCTTTTGATCATCGTCGGCGTTATACTCGATCTTATCAAAAACATCGATGCTGAATTGGAAATGAGAGAGTATGAAAAAATCTAAAATTCCAAGAGTAATAATTTTAATCGGTCCCCCAGGTTCTGGAAAAGGAACGCAGGCTTCTCTTTTGGCTGAAAGGTTGAATTTTTATTATTTTGAGACAAGCAAAGTTTTGGAAGAAGAATTTCAAATAGGAAAAGAGAAATATTATTCGATCGAGGGGAAAAAATATTTTTTAAAAAAAGAAAGAAATTTATGGTTAAGCGGAAAACTTTGCTCCCCTCCTTTTGTTACTTTCTTAGTTAAAAAGAAAATAAAAGAACTTTTTAAAGAAGGGAAAAACTTAGTTTTATCTGGTTCACCAAGAACTTTGTATGAAGGAGAAAGGGTAGTTCCACTTTTAGAGAAATTATACGGAAAAGAAAATATCGTCGTTGTTTTGTTAGAGCAGCCAGAAAAAGTAACAATTTTGAGAAATACTAAAAGAAGGATTTGTCAGTTGATGCGCCATCCAATTTTATCAACAAAAAAAGAATTTTTGAAATTGAAATATTGTCCCTTAGATGGATCAAAATTGATAAAAAGGGGAAGTTTGGATAAACCAGAAACTATCAAAGTGAGATTAAAAGAATACAAAGAAAGAACCTTTCCTTTGATTGAATATTTTAAAAAGAGAAAGATAAAAATTAAAAAAGTTGATGCCGTTCCTCCTCCGGCAATAGTTTTTGAAAATATTTTGAAAGCAATTCGATGATTAAAATTAAGACTAAAGAAGAAATCGAGATAATGGCAGAAGGCGGAAGAATTTTGGCAAGGATAATGAAAGAGTTAGAAAAAAATGTCAGGCCAGGAATTAAAACAAAGGAATTAGAAGGGTTAGCTGAAAGCCTGATTTTAAAATCTGGAGGAAAATGCTCTTTTAAGGGATACAAAGATTCCAAGGGTTATTCAGCCCTGCCTTATCCTGCCTGCCTTTGCACTTCGATAAATGAAGAAATTGTCCATTGTCCTCCTTCTGAAAGAATTTTAAAAGAAGGGGATATAATTTCTCTTGACTTGGGAATTTTTTACAAGGGATTCCATACCGATATAGCAATTACTGTTCCGGTTGGAAAAGTTTCGTCTCAGGCTAAAAGATTGATTTTGGTAACAAAAAAAGCATTAGAATTGGCAATTAAAAAAGTAAAACCAGGAAATACTTTCGGAGACATTGGAAACACAATTCAAAAATATGTTGAAAGCCAGGGATTCAACGTCATTAGGGATTTGTGCGGTCATGGGATTGGCAGAGAACTTCACGAAGACCCTCAAATTTTAAATTACGGAAAAAGAAATACTGGTGAAAAACTGAAAGAGGGAATGGTTTTTTGCATTGAGCCAATGGTTTCAATTGGAGATTGGCATATAAAAAGAAAAAAAGATGGCTTCGGTTACGAAACTTTCGATGGCTCTTTATCTGCCCATTTTGAACACACAGTGGCAGTGACAAAAAGTGGATGTGAAGTATTGACAGAATTAAAATAAAGGCATTCAATTTGCTATTTTTTGGAATATTGACATCATTTCTTGCTTTTGCTAAAAACTTGAACTTGGTGGTTAAATGGAAGATTCCGAAGAGGAATCAGTGGTAAGAATTAGAAATTTACTCAGGCAAGCAAGGGAGAAAGAAAGAGAAGTTAAAGAAATATTGGAAAAAGTGATAGAAGAAGTAGTAAACTATCCCGAAATTTTCCGAAAATATAGAATTGACCTTTGCAATTTTACTATCTGTCCTATTGAAACAGGCGGGGCATAAAGCTCTTTCAAAAGCACCTTAAACTTTTTTGGGCATTCGCCCTTTTTTTGTTTTCTTTTTTCTGTTAAGATGATTTAATGTCTGAAATTTATTTATCAGTTATCATTCCGGCATACAACGAGGAAAAAAGGATAGAAAAGACCTTGAGAGAGATTGAAAAATATCTAAAAGATCAAAAATACAGTTGGGAGATATTGGTTGTTAACGATGGATCAAAGGATAAAACTGCTCAGGTTGTTGAAGATTTAAGATTGCAGATTGCAAATTTAAGATTGATCGATAATAAAATAAATCGGGGAAAAGGGGCGGTTGTCAGACAGGGAATGTTGGAAGCTAAAGGAAAATACAGGTTGTTCACCGATGCTGACAATTCAACTTCTATAGATCACGTAGAAAAAATGTGGCCTGAATTTGAAAAGGGAGCGGATGTAGTCATTGGGACAAGAGATCCAAAAGATGCAAAGGGGGCTTGCCAGGCATTTCCTCAACCTTGGTGGAGAAGATTGCTCGGAGATATTTTCAATGTTTTGGTCAAAATTATTTTAGGCCTCTGGGAGTTTTGGGACACTCAATGCGGTTTTAAATGCTTCACAGAAAAAGCGACAAAAGAAATTTTTCCAAAGTGTAAAATTGAAAGGTTTGCTTTCGACCCTGAAATTTTGGTCATCGCTAAAAGGAAAGGATTTAAAATTTCAAAAATTCCAGTTCGTTGGATAAACGATCCAGAAAGCAAAGTTAAATTTAAATCGATGGTAAAGATGGGAATCGATTTAATAAAAATAAGGTTAAATTTGATAAAAGGAGTTTATGATTAAAAAAATAAAAAATCAAAAATTTCCTTCAGAATTAAGGTTTGATTTGATTTCAAAAGATTGGGTCGTTATTGCCACCGGCAGGGCAAAGAGGCCAGAAATGTTTAAGAGAGAGAGAAGAAAGAAAATAGAAATTCCAAGGAAAATTTGTCCTTTTTGCAATATCGAAACTCAAGAAAAACCGGTTTTGATTTATTCTAAAGGAAAAGAGATAAAAAAATGGAAAAAAATTCCAAAAAATTGGACAACGATCGTCATTCCGAATAAATTCCCTGCCTTTTTGCCAGACAAAAAAATTGAAAAAAGGATCGAAGGGAATTTATATCAGACAATGAATGCAATCGGTTTTTGCGAATTGGTAATAACAAAAGATCATAAAAAGAGTTTGGCCCTTTTACCACTTTGGCAAATAAAAGAAGTTATCGATGCTTATCAAAAAAGATATTTAGATTTAATGAAAATCCCTTACGTTTCTTACATTTCAATTTTTCACAATCACGGAGCAGAGGCAGGAGCTTCCCAACCCCATCCTCACTCTCAAATAATTACTACTCCTTTGATCGATGTTGATTTAAAAAAGGCGATTTTAACTTCAAAAAGGTATTACAAAAAAAATAAAAAATGCCTCTATTGCCAAATGAATCAGTGGGAAGAAAAGACAAAAGAAAGAATTGTTTTCGAAAACAAAAATTTTTTAGTTTTGTGTCCTTTTGCTTCAAAAGCGGCTTTCGAATTCATCATTTCTCCAAAAAAGCATTCTCCTTATTTTGAAAAAATAACTGAAAAAGAAAAATGGTCTTTGGCCGAAGCATTCAAAGTTTCTTTGTTAAAGCTTTACAAGGGTTTAAACGATCCACCTTACAATTTTTATTTGCACACCGCTCCTTGCGATGGAAAAAAATATCCCTATTATCATTGGCATTTTACTTTTTTGCCAAAGACAGGGATCTGGGCTGGTTTTGAAATGGGAGTGAGGATGGAAATTTCGACGATCGAACCAGAAAAGGCAGCAGAGTATTTAAGAAGACAAAGGATTTGACAAAATTTTCAAAAAATTTGAAAATAAAAAAGCACTTAAGGTGATAAAGTTGGAAAGGGAAGAGTTTGAAGAATATTTAATGAGAAAGAGAGTTCTTTTGTTAGAAGGGGAAATAACCCGAGAAAAAGCAATGGATCTTAGGAGGAAATTGCTTTTTTTGAGCAGCAAATCTAAAGAAGAAATAAAAATAATCATCGATACTCCTGGAGGAGAAGTGATTGCCGCCCTCTTCCTTTACGAATTCATCTCTCATTTGGATGCTCCGGTTGTTTGCATTATCAACGGAGAGTGCTCGTCGAGCGGTGTTGTCGTTCTACAGGGTGCTAAAAAAAGATTTGCCACCGAAAGCAGTTTCTTTTATCTCCATCCTTTGGCCGTCAGTTTTGAGAAAGAACCGATCGTTATCGATGAAAGAGCTGAAGAGAGGGTTAAAGATAAATTGCGCGGAGCAGAAGAGAGGCAGAAAATTATTTACAATATTTTAATAAAGAAAACAAATCGCACTTTAGAAGAAATAAAAGAAAAAGAAAACAAAGTAATCTTCGCAAAGGAAGCCAAAGAATTGGGTTTGATCGACGAAGTTCTTCCAGACGATTACAAGATTTAGGGGTTTACCCCCTTTTTTATTTTTGCTATTTTAAAATAATGAAATTAATCGTCGCTAATTTGAAATGCAATCCAACAACTTTAAAAGAAGCAAAATTTCTTTTTAATTCCATTAGGAAAGGTTTAAGAAATTTTAAAAATGTTGAAGTTGTTATCTGCCCCCCTTTTATTTATTTGCCCATCGTTCATCGTTCATCGTTCAAATTAGGTGCCCAAGATTGCTTTTGGGAAGAAAAAGGGGCTTTTACTGGAGAAATTTCGCCAAAGATGTTAAAAAATCTGGGCGTAAAATATGTGATCATTGGACATTCAGAAAGACGGCAAATTTTAAAAGAAACCGATGAAATGATAAACAAAAAATTGAAGGCAGTGATAAAAGCAAAACTAAGACCAATTTTGTGCATCGGCGAGACAGAAAAAGAAAGAAAAAAAGGCAAAACCTTTCAAGTTTTAAAAAGTCAAATCAAAAAGGCCCTCTCTGGAATTTCATCGTTTACAGTTCATCGTTCAAAGTTCATTTTCGCTTATGAACCCGTTTGGGCAATCGGAACAGGAAACCCTTGTCAGCCAAAAGAGGCCAAAGAAGTTTTGATCTTCTTAAAGAAGATAACTAAACAACTTAATAACTTACCAACTCAACAACTCATTCTCTATGGCGGTTCTGTTAATTCTCAAAATGCCAAAGATTACATTGAGGTTGGCTTTGATGGCCTTTTAGTCGGCGGCGCTTCCTTAAATCCAAAAGAATTTATCGAGATTGTTAAAAGCTGCGCTTGATTTTGGTTTCAAAACATGTTAATTTAAATTAACTATGGAGAAATTTAAAAATGGCTATTTTTACAATCCAACAAAAGGAAATTTAACCCTGGAAAATGTGATCAGGGAAATTTTGAATTATTTAAACGAAAAACCTCACAAATTTTACGACATAATAGTTGGCTGCGATTCTTCTTCTGGCCAAGAACCGGATTTTCCAGTGGCGATTGTTGTCTTGAGAGTGGGAGAAGGAGGGAGGTTCTTTTTGAAAAAAATAAATTACGGAAAAAAGAAATTTTACAATTTCAAACAGAGGATTTTAACCGAAGTTTTAATTTCTTGTGAACTAGCCCTTTATTTGAGAGAAATTTTGGAAAAAGAGATTTTAAAATTTGAAAAAATCCCAAATTATCAATTCAGATACATCCATGCTGACATTGGAGAAAACGGAGCGACAAAAGATATGATTAAAGAAGTCACTGGATTGATCAAAGGGAATGGCTTTGAGCCAAAAATAAAGCCAGAGGCCTTCGTCGCTTCGACTGTGGCTGATAGGTACGCATAAAAAATTCAAAATTCAAAAGTCAAAAGTTAAACTAAGCCGCGAAAGCGGCTTTTGCTCTTGACAAATTAAAATGGTTTGCTATAATTAAGGTGTAATCAGAGTAGCTCTTTAAAATAAAAGAAAAAGGGGTTGCCTCCTGCAGAGAGGGAGTTAAGAATAACTTTTTGTCTGCAGGAGGGAACAAATTGGAGAAAAAAACCAAAATGATGGTATCGGGGGCAATCATCTCTCTAATAATTCTCTTGGTTTTCGCAATATCCTTGATTGATTGGTCGAAAGTTCGAATTGGACCACAAAAAATCTCGTTTGATGAGCTCTGCCAAAATAAAGAAAAGTATTTCGCTTGGAAAAGTTTCTCTTTCGAAAACGGCACCATAATTTATTTTAATGAAACACAAAGAATAAAATTTGCGATAGTTGTACCAATTCCTATCCCTGAAGAGTTAAATGAGAGTACGTATATTGCAGCTATCGTTCCTACTAGATTAAAAGTGGGGGATAAAGTAAATATCGAAGGAGCAATCAAAAAAGCGGAGCACGAAGGAAAAACAATGTATTACCTCGATGGCTACAAAGTTACAAAAACTGGTACTATGGATACAAATGATCCTGACTTTCAACATCTGTTGCAAATAATTGAAGAGAAAAAAAGACAAGAAGATTTCTTTATCTGGTGGTGGATAATGTGGTGGTTATTTTGGAGTCCAACAAGCCCCCTCAACCCTCTCAATCCTGACTATCCATACCCCTTTTTCTCTTTTTTCTAGCCCATTTTCGTGGGTTGGAAAAAGGATAGCTCTTTAAAAGATAAAGGAAAAGGGGGAAATTCACCTCCGCAGAGAGGAAATCAAAATGGTTTCTTGCCTGCGGAGGTGAAAAAAAGATGAATTTAATAAAGAAGTTATTAAACATAGTAGAAGAGGGGGTCAATGAAATCGATGAGGAAATCCAACTTCTTTTTTCAAAAAAGAGTGAAAAAGAAAAGAAAATAGGTATGCTCGTCTGCTATTTGTTTTTGTTAACTGGCTATATTTATGTCTTAGCCACGGTAGCAGAATTCCTAGTTACTGGTAATATTTCATTTTTCTCGATAGTTATTCTTTTTCTTTTCAATGGGTTTTTATTCTATCTTCGATGGCGAGTCCTTCAACGTAAATCAAAAGACCTCCTCTTCGATGAATAAATTAACGTTTGAAAGGGAACGTTCGATGATCCCTTTCAGGGCCTAACTGGGGCCGAACCAATCCCAGTAATCGTGCTGGAAAACAGCTGAAAGGCACCGGCACGTTGAGGCGGGCTACACCGCCAAGAAAAAGAAGTCCCTTATTAAAGGGACATGTAGAAAGCTCTTTAAATTCCTTCCCCCTTTTTCTATCTTTTTTCTAGCCTATTTTTGTGGGTTGGAAAAAGGATAGCTCTTTAAAATAAAAGAAAAAAGGGAATTTCTCTCACCGCGAATTGTTCATAAAATTTTTGTGGCCAGCTCGCGGTGAGGGAAAATGGAAAAAGAAATATTTGGAAGAATTCAGGAAATCAAAGAAATTGCTTTAAAACTCCAAAGCGAACTCTCACAACTTGAAAGAAGTGCTTCAGCAATAAGGGAAGAAGTACTAAAGCTAGAAGAAAGCCTTGGAAAAATATCTCCAGAAATTAAGGAAAATCAACCACTAGAGGCGATATTAGAGATGATAAAAGGTATTCATCGCCATATTTTGGAGGAGGGAAAATGGTATAACTTCATCACCCTTCCAGCCACTCTTTCAGAGATGGAATTAGAGGTTGCTTGGTTAGTAAAGGAATTGTCAGAAATATCAAAAGCGATTGAATTGATTGACAAACGAGCTGTCAAAAGAATTATCACAATTGAATAAAGGCAGAAAAAATCCAAATTCCCCTTTTTCTCTTTTTTCTAGCCCATTTCTGTGGGTTGGAAAAAGGATAGTTCTTTAAAAAACAAAGGAAAAGGGGAAGGAGATTTTACCCTCCGCAAAGAGGAAATTAAAAGAATTAGTTTTTTCTTTGCGGAGGGCAAAAAGGTGGAAAAGAAAATTCCCCTTGATAAGATAGATCATACAAAAGAAAAGCTTAGAGAAACCATTGGACTTTCAAAAGAAGAATATCAGAAAAGCCTTTCACAAATTCATGGAGAGATATCCGAAAGACTCCTTGAAAAATTAGGATTTTCCATAGAAGAAATAGTGAAAGCGCTAAATAATTCGCGCAAGTTCTCGGAAGCCATTCAATTTCTTTGGAGAAATAAAGGAAGAAAAGAAATTTCCCTAAGAGAATTTCTGGAGACTGCTGTTTTGCTCAAGGGTATAAGGGAATCTCCCGAAATAATCGTCCCTTCATTGGCGATAGAACAGATCCATCAAAAAATAAAAGAACTTGTTGAAAGCCATGGAAATCAGGTATGGATAGATACGGATGAATGCAAACGTTGGATTGAAAAGAATCAAAATTGTAAAGATTGCGCTTCAGAAATTGGATGTTTAAAATTTGTTATGATAAATCACTGTCTCCTAGTGAGAGTTCAATACACACCCAAATCCTTCGAAGATTTCCTATCGATGGAGAAATGGATTCGCGAGACAGTCGATAAAATTCTCAAAGCCAAAACCGTCGATGAGTTAAGCAAAATTTTTGTTCCTTAAATTCTTCCCCCTTTTTCTATCTTTTTTCTAGCCCACAAATTGCAGAGACCCGACCCCTGCAAAGCTAAAGTTGGTGGGCTGGAAAAAGGAGAAAGAGCCTTAGGGCTCTTTTTATTTTTCGGATTTTTTATTAAAATTAAATTAAAATGAGCTCAAATGAATTGAGGAAAAAATTTTTGAGATTTTTTGAAAAAAAGGGACACAAAATCGTTCCCTCTTCTTCTTTGATTTCGACTGACCCTTCGGTTTTATTTACCACTGCTGGGATGCAACAGTTTAAGCCCTATTATTTAGGAGAACCTTCTCCTTATGGGAAAAATGTTTGCTCTTGCCAAAAATGCTTTAGGACTTCTGACATCGAAGATGTTGGAGATGAAAAGCATTTGACCTTTTTTGAAATGCTGGGAAATTTCTCTTTTGGCGGATATTTTAAAAGAGAGACAATAGATTTTGCCATTGAATTTTTATTTAAAGAATTGGAAATTCCTTTTGAAAAAGCAAAATTTTCTGTCTTTGCCGGAGATGAAAAAATTCCTGCTGATAAAGAATCCTTTGAAATTTTAAAAAAGTTAAAAATTCCAGATGAAAAAATAATCTTTGGAAAAAGGGAAGATAATTTTTGGGGGCCGACTGGAAGAGAAGGACCTTGCGGACCGACAGTTGAAATTCACATTAATGGAATTGAAATTTGGAATTTGGTTTTCAATGAGTTCTATCAAGATGAAAAAGGAAATTTAACAAATTTAAAACAAAAAGGGGTTGACACTGGAATGGGTTTGGAAAGGTTGGCAATGGTTTGTCAAAACAAAAATTCCGTTTTTGAAACCGATTTATTTTTGCCAATCATTACCGCAATACGCAATACCAAATACGCAATACCAAATACGAAATCCGAGAGAATAATCGCCGATCACATAAAAGGCTCGGTCTTTTTAATTTCGGAAGGAATTTTGCCATCCAACGTTGAAAGGGGATATGTTTTGAGGAGAATTTTGAGAAGGGCAATCAGGTACGGAAAATTGTTGAATTTGCCAAAAAATTTTCTAATTCCATTAGCCAAAAAAGTAATCGAAATTTACAAAGAGATTTATCCAGAAGTTTTCTCAAAGCAGGCTGATATTTTGACTATCATTCAAAACGAAGAAGAAAAATTTGAAAGGGTTTTAAGTCAGGGCTTGAAGCAATTTGAGAAGGTTGCTAAAAAAGGTGAAATTTCGGGAATCGATGCCTTCCATCTTTTCGATACTTACGGCTTTCCATTGGAATTGACCGAAGAGTTGGCAAAAGAAAAAAATCTCAAAGTTGATGTCGAAGGTTTCAAAGAAGCTTTCCAAAAACACAGGGAAATTTCTAGGGCTGGAGTTGAAAAAAAATTTGGCGGAGTTGGAAAAGAGGCGAGTTATGAAGCGACAAAATTGCACACTGCCACTCATTTGCTCCATGCTGCCTTGAGAAAAATTCTGGGAGAACATGTAAAGCAAATGGGTTCTGACATTACTCCTCAAAGGTTGAGGTTTGATTTTTCTCATCCAAAAAAATTGACAAAAGAGGAAATAAAAAAGGTCGAAGATTTGGTCAATCAAAAAATAAAGGAGGATTTGGAAGTGAAAAAAGAGGAAATGAGTTTGAAAGATGCCTTAAAATCAGGGGCTTTGGCCTTTTTCAAAGAAAAATATCCAGAAAAAGTCACTGTTTATTCTATCGGAGATTTTTCAAAGGAAATTTGCGCTGGCCCCCATGTCAAAAGAACTTCTGAACTTGGTCATTTTAAAATTTTGAAAGAAGAATCGGCTGGTTCAGGAATTAGAAGAATTAGAGCAATTTTGGAATAATTTTGTTATAATTAAAAGATGCCAAAAATAATCGATATAAAACCTCCTCAAAAATTTGAAAAGGAACAAGTTAAAAAGGAAGAAATAAAAGTTGTTTATTTACCGCCAAAAAGAGGTTTGAAAAAAGGAATAATTTTTTTAATTTTTATTCTCTTTTTCGTTGGCATCTTCTTTTTACTTAGTTATTTTTCTTCTGTAAAAATTGAAATTAAATTGAAAACAGAAGATTTCAATTTTGAAAAAGATTTGACCGTCGATGCTGAAGTTAAGAGTTTGGATTTTTCAAAGGATGTTTTACCAGGCCAATTCGTCGATTTTGAAAAAACAATTTCTCAAGATTTTTTAGCTACCGGCAAATTGAAAAAAGAAAAAAAGGCAGAGGGAGTGGTAAAAATTATTAATAACTCAGACATTACCCAAGTTTTAGTTGCTAACACTAGGCTTCAACCGCCGAGCGAGAAATTTTTATCTCCTTTAGAGGAAAATGAAAAACCTTGGTTTTTGACGAAAGAAAGGATCGTCATTCCTCCAAAAAGTTCAAAAGAAGTTAAGGTCGTAGCCTATGCTCCTGGGGAAAAATACAATATCGGACCATCAAAATTTTCTATCCCTGGCCTAAAAGGAACTCCTCAAGAACTTTTGGTTTATGGCGAATCTTCTCAGCCAATGGCCGGAGGTTTTAAGGGCGAAGTCTCGATCGTGACAGAGGAAGATTTAAAAAAGGCAAAAGAATCTTTGGTTGGAAAAATAAAAGAGGAAGGGGAAAAATTAATAAAAGAAAAAATTTCACAAAACTACTTCTTTTTGGATGGCGTTTCAAAAACCGATTTCTTCGATGAAGTTTTTTCTGCTACTTCCGGCCAAGAGGCTGAAAAATTCACTTTCAAAGTTAAAATAAGAACAAAGGGAATAGTTTTTTTGAGAAGAGATTTGGATGAATTCATAAAAAATTATATTCAAAGTTCAAACCCGGAAAAGGAAATTTGGCAAGAAAAATTGTCCTTCGAAACAAAATTAAAGGATTTTGACATTGAAAAAGGAAAAATTTTCTTTAAGCTTAAAGTTAATTCCAAAGTCTATAAAAAAGTAGACGAGGTCATTTTGAAAAAACAAATAGCCAAAAATTCTATCCAAGACCTTCAAATTTTCTTAAAAGAACAACCCTGGGTCGAAAAATTCGAAATAAAAGTTTTTCCATTTTGGGTTAAAAAAATACCCGAAAATTTAGAAAGAATAAATTTATCCCTCCGGCTTGACTGAGAATTTTTTTTATGCTAATTTAGGAAATTATCAGCGATGGAAAAAATAAGGAAAAAGGGTATAGTAATTGAGACTTTACCCAATGCCAATTTTCGAGTAAGATTGGACGATGGGAGCGAGGTCTTGTGCCACTTGGCCGGAAAACTAAGGATTTATAGAATAAAGATTTTAACCGGAGACAAAGTAACAGTGGAGTTGAGCCCCTATGACCAAAAAAGAGGGAGAATAATTTACCGAGGATAAATGAAAGTCAAACCTTCAGTAAAAAAGAGATGTAAAAAATGCCAAATCGTCCGAAGAAAGGGACGAGTTTATGTTATTTGCGAAAACCCAAAGCACAAACAAAGACAAGGCTAAAGATAATTCAAAATTCAAAAGTCAAAATGCAAAATGAAAATTTAAAATGCAAAAAGAATTTAAATAATTTTGATTTTTGATTTTTGCATTTTGAATTTAATATCATGCCAAGAATTGCCGGAGTTAACATTCCAGAAAAAAAACCAATAGAGGTTTCCTTAACCTATATTTATGGGATTGGTTTATCATTGGCCAGAAAAATTTTGGCCCAAGTTGGCATCGATCCAAAAAAGAAAGCAAATCAGTTGACAGCCCAAGAGTTGAATGTATTGAAAGAAACGATTGAAAAAAATTACAAAGTTGAAGGAGATTTAAAAAGGGAAAAGTTAATGAGAATAAAATTTTTAAAAGACATTGGCTGTTGGAGAGGGCTTCGCCATTTGAAAGGTCTTCCGGTTAGAGGCCAGACGACAAGAAGAAATTCAAGGACGATCAGAGGAAATGTTAGAAGGACAGTGACTTCTGGAAGAAGGCCTCCTCCTTCACCAACATAATATGAATTGATCTCATGGGAAAAAAAAGAATAGTTAAAAAAACACCAGTTGAAACTGCCAAAGGATTAAAAAAAGAACTTAAAATAAAGGTCACTCAAAAAATCAAAGAGGGGAAGCTTTATATTTCTTCCTCTTACAACAACACAATTTTAACCTTAACCGACCTTAAGGGAAATGTTATTTTGTGGACTTCGGCAGGTCACGTTGGCTTTTCCGGAACAAAAAAGGGAACTCCTTATGCTGCCAGCAAAGCGGCTGAATTGATGATCGATGCTCTCGACAAAATCGGTGTTGAAAAACTCCACGTTTTAGTAAAAGGAGTTGGCGCTGGAAGAGAGGCAGTTTTAAGAACGATGGTGGCAAGAAATGTCAACATCGTTTCGATCAAGGATGTTACTCCAATTCCTCACGACGGTCCTCGTCCACCTAAGGTCAGAAGGGTATAATATGAAAAAACCATCTTGTAAAATTTGTCGGAGATTAGGAGTGAAACTTTTTTTAAAAGGAGAAAAATGCCTTTCTCCAAAATGCCCGATGTTAAAGAGACCATATCCGCCAGGGCAAAAGGGAAAAAGAAGGCCAAGCCCGCCCTCAGAATATAGTTTTTTATTGAAGGAAAAGCAAAAGTTAAAAAGATGGTACAATTTGCGAGAAAGGCAATTAAAAAAATACGTAAAAGAAATTTTGGAGAGGAAAAAAGAAAACATGCCAGAACAATTGATCGAGAAATTGGAAAATAGGTTAGACAACACCGTCTTTAGATTGGGTTTTGCTACATCCAGAAAGCAAGCTCGCCAATTAGTCTCCCATGGCTTTTTTTTAGTCAACGGCGAGCCGGTCAATTTTCCAGCTTATGAATTGAAGGTCGGAGATGTTATTTCTTTCAGGCCTTCAAAGCAGAAAACCGAAATCTTTTCCAAATTGAAATTGACGATTAAAAAACAAAGGACTCCGAGCTGGCTCCAGTTAGATCCAGAAAAGTTAGAAGGAAAGGTGATTGGCAAACCCAATTTAGCTGAAGCCGCTCCACCTGCCGATATCCCATCGATCTTTGAATTTTATTCAAAATAAAAACATGATTTCATTACCAAAATCAGTTAAAATCGTCGAAAAGAAAAAAAATTATGCTAAATTTGAAATCGAAGGCCTCTGGCCTGGATACGGAGTGACGATTGGCAATTCATTGAGGAGGGTTTTGCTTTCTTCTTTGGAAGGAGGGGCCGTGACCAAAGTCAAAATTAAAGGGGTTGCGCACGAGTTTTCAACTATTCCTGGTGTTTTGGAGGATGTTATTTCTATCATTCAAAATTTAAAAGGATTGAGGTTTAGGGTTTTCAGCGAAGAGCCACAGAAGGCAATCTTAAAAGTAAAAGGGGAAAAGGAGGTTTTAGGTTCTGATTTAAAATTACCACCCCAGCTCGAATTGGCAAACCCGGATTGGCACATCGCTACTTTAACGACAAATTCAGCAAAGTTGGAAATGGAAATTTGGGTTGAAAAAGGAATCGGTTATTTGCCAAAGGAAGCCAGGAAAGAAGAGACAGAGGTTGGTGTAATTTTAGTCGACGCCATTTTCACTCCGGTTAAAAAAGTAAACTTTAAAGTCGAGAACATGAGGGTCGGAGAAAGGACCGATTTTAATCGTCTTTTTGTTGAGATAGAAACCGACGGAATTTTATCGCCAGAAGAAGCATTCAAAAAGGCAGCCGAAATTTTAAAGTCTCATTTTGAATTTTTAATCAAAGAAAAGTATGAGAAAGCTTAGTCGAAAAAGGGACCAAAGAAAAGCCCTCTTGAGGTCTTTGGCTGAAAATTTGTTTTTAAAAGAAAAAATCGTTACGACTTTGGCCAAGGCTAAAGAATTACGAAGCTTTGCTGAAAATTTGATCGAAAAAGGAAAGGCCGGAGATTTGGCTTCGAAGAGATATTTGGCCAGGTTTTTTAAGAAGGATTTGGTCAAAAAAATAACTGAAATTTCCCAAAGATATAAAGACAGGAAAGGAGGCTACACAAGAATTTTAAAGCTTGGCCAAAGAAAATCTGACGGAGCAAAAATGGCTCAAATCGAATTAATAAAATAATATGGAAAGAGAAACTCATATCATCGATGCAACTGGAAAAGCTTTAGGAAGGTTGGCCAGTCAGATTGCAATTTTGTTGCAGGGAAAGCAAAAGCCAAATTTCGATCCCTCAAAGGACATGGGAGATTTTGTCATTGTCAAGAATGTTGAAAAAATTAAATTCACCGGAAAAAAAATAAAAAAGAAAAAATACTATTTCCATTCGGGTTATCTTGGCGGATTGAAGGAATTGAGCCTGGAAGAAGTTTTTAAAAAAGATCCAAAAAAGGTTTTGAAAATGGCGGTCTCTGGAATGTTGCCAAAAAATAGGCTGAGAAAAAGGATGCTAAAGAGGTTAAAATTTGAATAAACATGGAAGAAATAAAAAAATATTTCGAAGCCGTAGGAAGAAGAAAAACTTCTGTTGCCAGGGTGAGGTTGTATCCCAATGAAAACTTTTTTTTAGTCAATCAAAGACCTCTCGAAGTTTATTTTCCAACCCTCGAGCTTAGAAAAATTGCCAAGGAAGCTTTAGAGAAAGTAAATTCCCTTGGTAAATTTGGTGTTTCAGTCAGAGTTAAAGGGGGCGGAATCCATTCTCAGGCTGAAGCCTTGAGGCATGGTCTGGCCAGAGCTTTAGTTTTATTCAATTCCGAATTCAAACCAGTATTGAAGGAAGCCGGCTTTTTAAAAAGGGATCCAAGGATGAGGGAAAGGAAAAAATTTGGCTTGAAAAGGGCAAGGAGAGCCCCCCAGTGGCAGAAGCGCTAACTTCATTAGTTCTAAATTGCAAAAAAGCGAAAAATTTTTTATTTGCCTAAAATTTTTTAATTGGTATAATTAAGTAATGCTCAAAGAGCTTATTAATAAATATTATTCAGAGTTAAAAAAAGACAGAGAGCAGCATCACTTTTATATTACCGATGCCGGAAAATGCCCGAGGGCTATATTTTTTAAATTCAAAAAAGCGCCTTCCGAAGAAATTGAACCAAGAATTTTGATGATGTTTGACCACGGAGATCATATCCATCAGTTGATAATGAAGCCGCTTTTTGGGGTTAAAGAAATTAGAGTAGTTGCTTCTGAAATTAACATTCCTCCTCAAGAATTGATTACCGGCCGGGCCGATGCCATAATTTCTGACGGCAAGGATTTGTATGTTTTGGATATAAAGAGCATCAACGGTCAAATTTTTAATAGCTTAGATGAGCCAAAACAAGAGCACATTAACCAAATTCAACTCTATCTGCATTTTTTTAAACAAAAAAAGGGAATTTTACTCTACGTCAACAAGGATACTCAAGAATTGAAGGAATTTTTTGTCGATTATAATTCAAAGATCGCAGAGAATCTTTTGAAGGAATTGCAAATTTTAAAGACAAAAATTGAAAAAAACATCATTCCCCCTCGCTTAAAGGATTGGCCAGAAAATTGGCAATGCCAGCATTGTTATTTTAAATCGATTTGTTCTTTAGCTGGACCAGGAGAAATGGATTGGGAAAAGTTTAAACAAAAGATTGAGGCAATTCCAGCTAGCGAAAGCTAAAACCTAGAGAAAGGAAAAATCTATAAAAAATAATTTTCCTTGGCTCAAAATGTACAATCTTTTTTCATTTTCATTGAAAAAGATTTTTGGTTTTTCGAATTCTACCAAATCGTAAATGTTGAATTTATCCCTGTCATCTGTCTCAGAGATTTTTATTTTATTTCCGACGTTGAAAACTAAATAATCTAAATTTAGCCAAAAGAGATCGCCGATTTTTTCTGAAAATCTAGTTATAAAAATTTTTTCTCCTCTTTGTTTTTGAGGTTGAATAAACCTTTCTTTTAAATAAAGAATAAAAATCTCATTGTTCGAAAAAATGGCCATTTTTTCGCCGTTCTTTGAAACCTTATAGTCCAAAACCCCATCTAAGATTTTTTCGAATAGATCTTCGTCTTGATTATAATAAAAAAGCTTGTCTCCTTCTTTTAAAAATAGCCAGCCCTCCAAAACATCTAATTTATATTCTTTCTCCTTTTTAACCGGAAACGGATTTTTGTTCAATTGAGTTTTAAAATTCAATTCTTCATCGCTTTTGTAAATAAAGCCAGAATCGGTCAAATAATAAATTTCTTTTCCATTTTTGAAAAAGGCAATGTTTTCTATTGGCAGTTTATTTTCTTCAAATTCTTTTAATTCTGGTTGAATTTCTTCTAGATTCAATGAAAAAGTTTTTATTTCTTTTGCTCCAATTTTTAGATAAATTTTTTTCTCATCTTCTGAAAACCACAATTTCGACAATTGAGAATCCTCCTCAATTTTCAAAAGGATTTTTTTTGCCCCTTCCTTTTGATCAAAAAGGCTCAAAAGACCTCCTTTTTCTAAAAGAACAATTTTCCCCTTTGGCGAAACCCAAAAATTTTCGATATTTGTGAATAAAATTTTTGGTTTTATTTCTTTAGGAAACAAAATTATGTTTTTTACTTCAGCAACTTCGTTTTCTTTTATTTCCAAGCTTTTCTCCCAAGGAAAATAGCCTTCTTTTTCAACTCTTACTTTATATTTTTTTGGCAAGAGGTTTTCGATTAAAACGGTGCCAAAGATAAAATCAGTCTTTTTAAGAAATTTATCGTCCAAATAAACGTTCGCTTGTTTTGGAAATATTTTTAAAAAGAGGCCGCCCGTTTTTTTGAACTTTCTGTTTTTAAAATCGAATCTGTAACCTTGAATGTAAAGCAAAGTTGAGCCTGAGATGATGAAAAACAAAAAGAAAAAAATTAAAAACAGTATTGTTCTTGTTTTTTTCTTCATAAGAATATTTTATTAAATTTTTCGATTTGCTAAAATATTAAGAATAAGTTAGGATAAAAAATATGAGAATTGGAATCGATTTGGGTACTTGCAATTCGGTCGTTTTTATACCAAAAAAGGGGGTCGTTTTGCAAGAGCCATCGGTGGTTGCTGTTTCCCTTCCTGAAAACAAAATTTTAGCCGTTGGAAAAGAAGCAAAAGAAATGATCGGTAGAACGCCGGGAGTAATTAAAGTTTACAGACCGCTGAGAGATGGAGTGATAGCCGATTTTAGGGTAACGAAAGCAATGCTTAAATATTTTATCGACAAAGTTTCAGGCTTTAGAATTTTCAAACCAGAAATATTGGTTGGTGTTTCAGCCGGAATCACTTCGACTGAAAGGAGGGCGGTGATCGAAGCTGGGTTGGCCGCCGGGGCAAAAGATGTTTTTTTGGCTAAAAATCCGATTTTAGCTGCTATCGGAGCTGGAATTCCCATTGACTCTTGCTCTGGCAATATGATCGTCGATATTGGCGGTGGAACGACTGAAGCGGCAGTGATTTCTTTAGGTGGAATTGTTACTTTCAATTCGATTCGAATCGGTGGCGATGAGATGGATGAGGCAATTTCAAATTATGTTAAAGAAAAATACAACCTGGCCATTGGCGAACAAACCGCTGAAGAAATTAAAATAAAGATTGGAACGGCCATTCCTGAAAAGGAAAAAAGAATTTTGGAAATTAAGGGAAGGGATTTAATAACCGGTCTTCCAGCTACTGTCAAGATTTCTTCAAACGAAGTTGCCGAAGCAGTTTCCGATATTTTAAGGGAAATTATTCAGGTGATAAAGGCCACTTTAAGAGATACCCCTCCAGAATTATCAGCCGATGTCATGACAAAAGGAATAGTTTTTTCTGGGGGAGGAAGCATGCTAAGGAATTTACCAAATTTGATCAGCGAAGAACTGGGAATCAATTGCATTCTAGCAGAAGAGCCTTTGCTCTGCGTGGCTAAAGGAACGGGAGTGATCCTGGAGAATTTGGATTTATACAAAAGGGCCATTATGTCAAAAAAACCTCTATGATTTTCGGTCATAAAAAGCAGTGGAATTATTTGATGAAAATGGCAAAAGAAAGAAGAATTCCCCATGCTCTTTTGTTCGTCGGTCAAGAAGGAATAGGAAAAAAGAAAGTTGCTTTTGAGTTTGCGAAGTTTCTTTTAAAGAAAGAACCAATTTCCCATCCAGATTTTATTTTTGTTGAGCCAGTTAACAATCTAATTTCCATTGAGCAGATCAGGGATTTAATTTGGAAGTTGTCTTTGAAACCGATATCTTCCGATTTTAAAATTGCTATCATCGACGATGCTCATTCGATGGGCCAAGATAGCCAAAATTGTTTTTTAAAAAAATTGGAAGAACCCGAAAATTCGATCATCATTTTAATTACTCCTTATCCTAACCTTTTGTTTCCGACGATCCTTTCTCGTTGTCAAAAAATCAAATTTTATCCTCTTTCAAAAAGTGAAATAAAAAATTTTCTGATTGAAAAAAAATTAGACGAAGAAAAAGCAGAAAAGATTGCTAAAATTTGTCAGGGAAAGATTGGCAAAGCAATTTCCTTTTTAGATTCAAAAAATTATGAAGATTTTGAAAGAAAAGTTAAAGAATTTGAAAAAATTTTAAACTCCCCACTTTATTTGAGGTTTAATTTCGTTAAAAATTTGTTGGAAGAAAATGATCTGAAAAAGACGATGGAAATTTGGTTTTATTTTTTAAGAGAAAAATTGATCGAATTTTTAAAAAGGAAAGATTTAAAAATAAAAAGAATGATAAGGTCGATTTCTCTTTTGGAAAAAATCTATTATTTAATTTTTACAAAAAATGTTAGCAAAAGGTTGGCTTTAGAAATTTTGATGCTCGAATTATGAATTACAAGGAAATAATTGAAAGAATAAAACCAGAACTTGAAAAGGCCATTAGCTTTTTAGAGGAAGATTTAAGAAAAATTAGGACTTCGAGAGCTTCCCCGGCTTTAGTCGAGAACGTTCAAGTTGAGTGCTTCGGCCAAAAATTTCCTTTGAAAAAATTGGCCTTAATTTCTATTCCCCAACCAAGGCAAATTCTAATTCAACCCTGGGACAGCTCTTATATCGAAGGAATTATTAAAGCCATTGAAAACTCTGGCCTAGGAATTTCGCCGGTTGTTGAAGGAAATTTTATCAGGTTGAATTTACCTCCCTTAACTGAAGAATTCAGGAAGACAATTTTGAAAACAATTTCAGAAAAAAAAGAGATAGCAAAAAAGAGAATAAGATATTTGAGGAACGATGCCTGGGATGAAATTCAAGAAAAATTTAAGGAAGGAAAAATCAGGGAAGATGATAAATTCAGAGCCAAGGATGAATTGCAAAAATTGGTCGATGAATACAACGAAAAAATAGAAGAATTGGTAGAGGCGAAAGAAAAAGAAATTTTAGAAGAATAAAAATATGCTATTTTCAATAATCATTACTTTTTTCTCCCTTTTGGCTTTAATAGTTTTACACGAGCTTGGCCATTTTCTTTTGGCAAAAAAATTTGGAATTGAGATTGAAGAATTCGGCGTCGGTTATCCGCCAAGAATATTGGGAAAGAAAATTGGCAAGACAGTCTATTCAATAAATCTTTTGCCGTTCGGTGCTTTTGTTAAGGTAAGGGGAGAAAAAGGGGAGATTTCTGATTCAAAAAGTTTTTCAGCCAAACCAATCTGGCAAAGATTTTTAATCGTCCTTGGCGGAATTTTGATTTTTTTAATAGTTTCTTGGTTTTTAATTTCAGCTTCTTTTAAAATCGGGAGCCCGACGGCAATTTCTGACGAAGAGGAAGCTTTGGAATCCAAAGTTCAAATAGTGGCGGTAGCAAAAAATTCTCCGGCTGAAAAGGCAGGTTTAAAAATTGGCGATTTTATTTTGGCAATGGAATCTGAAGGAAAAAAGATTGAAAAAATTGAAAAGGTAAAAGAAGTTCAAGAATTTACTAAATTAAATTTGGAAAAAGAAATTATTTTGAAAATCGAGAGGGGGAAAAATATTTTTGAAACCAGAATAATTCCAAGGAAGAACCCTCCTCCTGATGAAGGACCGATGGGAATCGTTTTAGTAAGGACGACTACGATCTCTTTGCCATTTTTTAAGGCAGTTTTGGAAGGTTTAAAGACAATTTTTCTCCTTTCCTTTTCAATTTTGAAATCCATTCCAAAATTCATTTTTGAAATTTTAGCAAGGAGAAAACTTCCGGCTGGAGTCGAAATCGTCGGTCCGGTTGGAATTTTCAGTTTGAGCTGGCAAATGATAAATTTAGGTCTGAATTATTATCTCAGGTTTTTAGCTTTAATTTCGGTTTATCTCGCTGTCTTTAATATCTTGCCAATTCCAGCATTGGACGGCGGAAAAATTTTGTTTTTGGCAATAGAATTTTTTAGAAAAAAGCCAGTGCCGCCAAAGGTTGAACAAAATATAACTGCCATTTTCTTTGCCTTTTTGATTTTTTTGATGGTCTTGGTAACAATAAGGGATATTTTGAGGTTGTTTTAATTAAAATGAGACAATCAAAGCTTTTTTTTAAAACAAAAAAAGAAATTCCAAAAGGAGCAGAAACTGTTTCTCATCAGCTTTTATTGAGGGGAGATTTTGTCGAACAAACAATCAGCGGTGTTTTCAGATTTTTACCTTTGGGCTTTTTAGTTTTGAAAAAAATTGAAAAGATAATTAGAGAAGAAATGTTAAAATTAGGAGCTCAGGAAGTATATCTACCCGTTTTGCAAAATAAAAATCTTTGGTTAGAAACTGGCCGCTGGGATACGATCGACCCTCCTCTTTTTAAACTCAAGGATCGTCACCAAAAGGAAATTGCTTTAGGGCCAACTCACGAAGAAGAAATTACCGACATCGTCCGCCGAAGAGTTAATTCTTATAAAGATTTGCCATTTTCACTCTTCCAAATTCAAGTAAAATTTAGGAATGAAATGAGAGCTAGCGGTGGACTTTTAAGAAACAGGGAATTTATAATGAAAGATTTGTATAGTTTTCATGAAAACGAGGAAGATTTATTGAGGTTTTACGAAAAGGTTAAAAAAAGTTATTTTAAGATTTTTAAGAGATGTGGTTTGAAAGCTTTCTGCGTTGAAGCTGATCCTGGGACAATCGGTGGTAAAATTTCGCACGAATTTATGGTTTTGGCAGAGAGCGGGGAAGATAGAGTTTTGTTTTGCCAAAATTGCAATTTGGCTCAAAGGTATGAAACAGGAGAAAAAAAATGCCCAAAATGTAAAAATATTTTAATAGAAAGAAAGGCAATCGAAGTTGGACATATTTTTAACTTAGGAACAAAGTACAGCCAAGCGATGAAAGCCTATTTTTTGGATAAAGACGGGCAAAAAAAGTTGATAGTTATGGGGTGCTATGGAATTGGACTGGGAAGGTTAATGGCGACGATCGTTGAAGTTTGGCATGACGAAAAGGGAATTTGTTGGCCAAAGGAAGTTGCCCCTTTTTTGGTCCATTTGATTCCGGTTGAAAATACAAAAAAAGTTATAAAAACAACTGAAAAATTGTATCTCAATTTGAAAAATCAAGGAGTTGAGGTATTATACGATGATAGGAAAGAGATTACGGTTGGTGAAAAATTTGCTGATTCTGATCTAATTGGCATCCCTTGGCGAATTGTAGTGAGCGAAAGAACTTTAGCAAAAAATTGCCTGGAGATAAAAAAGAGGGATCAAATTAGAGGAAAGTTGGTAAAGTTGGCGAAATTCAATAAAAAATATGTTAAATAAAATTTCTAAAATTTTTTCTGAGGATATGGCCATAGACCTTGGAACGGCAAACTGCGAAGTTTACATCAGAGGAAAGGGAATTGTCATTCAAGAACCAACTGTCGTTGCTTTGAATAAAAAAACAGGACAGGTTTTGGCAGTTGGCAACGAAGCTAAAAGAATGGTTGGTAGGACGCCGGCCCACATCGTTGCTGTCAGGCCTTTGAAATCGGGCGTGATTTCTGATTTCGAAGTTACTGAGCAGATGCTCAGGTACTTCATTGAGAAGGCCTTAGGAAAAAGGTTTTTGTTGAATCCCAGACCAAGGGTAATAATCGGAGTTCCCGTTGGCGGAACTGAAGTTGAAAGAAAGGCCGTCATCGATGCCGCTAAATCAGCCGGGGCAAGGGAAGTATTTTTGATTGAAGAACCGTTGGCTGCTGCCATCGGCGCCAGGCTTCCGATTCAAGAACCTTGCGGCAACTTTATCGTTGATATCGGAGGCGGAACGACCGAAGTGGCAGTTATTTCTTTGGGTGGAATAGTCCTTTCTAAAAGCTTAAGGATTGCCGGCGATAAGTTAAACGAGGACATAATCAATTTTGCCCAAGAAGAATATAAATTGCTAATCGGCGAAAGAACGGCCGAGAACGCAAAAATTTCCATCGGTTCTGCTTATCCTTTAAAGGAAAGAAAACAGATTCCCCTGAAAGGAAGGAATTTAATTACTGGTCTTCCTGAAGAAGTGATAGTCGACGATGAGGCAATAAGGAAGGCAATGGAAAAATCGATAAAGCAAATTGTTAACGAAATAAAAACTGCCATCGAAGAAACTCCGCCAGAGTTAATAGCCGATGTGATGACTAACGGAATTTATCTATCGGGAGGCGGAGCTTTGCTGAAGGGCTTGGATGTTTTAATCCATAAGGAAACAAAAATTCCAACAAAAATAATCGATGATCCAATGACAGCCGTTGTTAGAGGAGCAGGGATTGTTTTGGAAAGTTTGGATGAATACCACGAAATTTTAGTCAAAACCGAAGAATTGGAAACTTTAAAATAATATGATTTCAAAAGAAGAGGTAAAACATATCGCCAAATTGGCGAGGTTGAGTTTGAGTGAAAAGGAAATAGAAAGGATGCAAAAGGACTTGGCTAAGATTTTGGATTATGTTGAAAAATTGAAAGAGGTTGACGTTTCGAAAACGAAGCCTTTTTCGATGAAATTGGAAAACGTTTTTAGAAAGGATGAAGCAAAGAGCAAAGATTTTCCTGAAATTAAAAATTTAATCGAAATGGCCCCAGAAAGAAAAGAAAATTATATAAAGGTGAAATCAGTTTTTAAATGATAAAAGAAATTCATCAATCTTTAATCAAAAAAGAATTCTCGGCAGAGGAAATTTGTCAAAAATACTTAGAGAAGATTGAAAAGTTTGATAAAGAAATAAAATCTTTTTTGACATTGGCTGAAGATTTTGCAATCTCTCAGGCAAAAGAAATCGATGAAAGGATTGCTCGGGGAGAAAAAATTCCAATTTTGGCTGGGATTCCTTGTGCGATAAAAGATAACATTTTGGTCAAGGATCTAAAATGTACTGCCGGCTCAAAAATTTTAGAAAATTATATAGCTCCTTACGATGCTACTGTTGTAAAGAAATTAAAAGAGGCTGGGGCAATAATTTTGGGAAAAACAAACCTGGACGAATTTGCCATGGGAAGTTCAACCGAAAATTCCGCCTTTTTTAAAACGAAAAATCCGATCGATTTAGAAAGAGTTCCTGGAGGATCTTCTGGTGGATCGGCGGCGGCAGTGGCAGCTGATTTTTGCATCTTTGCTTTGGGTTCTGATACCGGCGGTTCTGTTAGGCAACCTGCTGCTTTTTGCGGAATCGTCGGATTAAAACCCACTTACGGAGCAGTTTCAAGGTATGGTTTGATTGCCTTTGCTTCCTCTTTAGATCAAATCGGACCGATGACAAAAACGGTCGAAGATTGTGAAATAGTTTTCGATGTAATAAAAGGCAGGGATGAAATGGACTCGACATCGTACGAAATACGAAATACAAACTACGAAATACAAATTAAAGATTTAAAAATTGGAGTTCCAAAGGAATATTTTGTTGAGGGAATTGAAAAAGAAGTCGAAAATGTTATTAAAGAAGCGATAAAAAAATACGAAAAGATGGGAGCAAAAATAATTGAAATTTCCCTTCCTCACACTCAATACGCCTTACCTGCATATTGCATCGTTGCCACTTCCGAAGCCAGCGCCAATTTGGCAAGGTACGACGGAATAAAATACGGATATTCAAACCATCAAGTTTTGGATTTGATCGATGTTTATTTTAAAAGCAGGGGCAAGGGATTTGGCCAGGAAGTGAAAAGAAGAATCATGCTTGGAACTTTTTCCTTAAGCGCCGGTTATTACGAAGCCTATTATTTGAGAGCTCAAAAAGTAAGGCAAAAGATTTTTGAAGATTTCGAAAAAGCGTTCAAAATTGTTGATGCCATTTTCACTCCGGTTTCTCCAACCCTCCCTTTTAAGCTCGGAGAAAAAATCGACGATCCATTGAAAATGTATTTATCGGATGTTTTTACTGTCTCGGCAAGTTTAGCAGGATTGCCGGCCATTTCAATTCCTTGCGGCAAAGTTAAAAACTTACCTGTCGGCCTTCAGATAATCGGAAGGCCATTTTCAGAAAAATTAATTTTTCAAATCGCCAAACTCTATGACATTGGCTGACATTTTAAACTTTTTACTTTTCCCTCCTCAAACCCTTGGTTTGATGGTTTTTAAGTACACCCTCTTATTTTTTACTTTCTTCTTTGCCTTTTTATTCATTTGGCTTTCGATCAAAAGCACTTTTTTCAAAAGGCTTTTTATCTGGGATTTGATCGAAGTTTTAACTTTCAGGGCTTATAAACTTGGAGGTTATTCTCAAAGATGGAGAAAAATAATTTCGAGGTTAGAAAAGAAATCTGAGGCCGAAGCAAAATTGGCCATTTTGGAGGCAGATTCTCTTTTGGATGAGGTTTTGAAAAAATCAGGTTATCCAGGGGAAACTCTGACCGAAAGGTTGGAAAAATTGACCCCAGCTACCTTACCAAATTTAGAAGAAGTAAAAAAGGCAAGGCAAGTTAGAGATAATATTGTTTTTGACCCAACTTATAAATTAGAAATCGGAAAAGCCAAAGAGATTTTAAAAGTTTATGAAAGGGCTTTGACATACCTCGAAGCCCTGTGATAAAATAATAGGCGACCGACAAATCTTATACAATTTACCTCTGAGAGGGTGACCGTTGAGCGAGGAAAGATTTTTCTTTCCGAGCGAAACCCAGAGGGGAGAAACTTCTCCCCATGGGGAGCCGAGCACCGCTAAACGGGGCGCAGGCGACAAAGCGGGGTGGAGAAGTAGTATCTCGCCAGTCTCATAAGCTGGAGATCCTGGGTGCAAATCCCAGCCCCGCAACATGAAGCGACGCAGGCGACAAGCCGGGGTAGCTCAATGGTAGAGCGGACGTCTCATAAGCGTCAGACATGGGTTCGATTCCCATCCTCGGCAAAACGCTAAGCGTTTTTTAAGCCACGCTGAGCGTGGCAAATGGGGGTGTAGCTTAGCCCGGATTAAAGCGTTCCCCTGTCACGGGAAAGAGCGTGGGTTCAAATCCCATCACCCCCGCAAGGAGGGGTGTGCCGAATTGGTAAGGCGCTGGTCTTGAAAACCAGTGGGAATTTTTTCCCTTGCGAGTTCGAGCCTCGCCCCCTCCGCAGCCCTAAAGGGCTTTTTTATTTGCCATGTTTAGCATGGTTTGACAAATTTTTGAATTCTGTTATTTTAAAAAACGGAGGGAGGAAACGATGAGCTCCTTAAAACCAAATATGGAGAGAAAAGAAAATGGAAGGAAAGGAACGGATAATTGTTGCTCTCGATGTCGATAGCATTGAAAGGGCAATAACTCTAACGAAAGAATTGGCACCATATGTTGGCTATTTTAAAGTAGGGCTTGAACTTCTAACAAGTGAAGGGGCACCAAAGGTTGTTCAGGCAATAAAAGAAGTCGGAGGAAAAATTTTCTATGATGGGAAATTCAATGACATTCCGAACACTATTGCTGGAGCGGTAAGAGCGGCTGTTCGCCTCGGAGTAAATATGCTCAATGTTCACTGTTTAAGTGGGTCAGAAGCGATGAAAACAGCCAGGAAAGTCGCTGAAGAAGAGGCGAAATTAAGAGATATTCCAAGGCCGATTTTGCTTGGTGTAACAATTCTGACTAGCCTAGATTACGATGATTTAGCAGAGATGAAAATCGTCGAAGAACTAAATATCGCTGATCCGAAAGAGGCAGCTGAGGTAAAAGAAAGACGAATAAAGCAATTAGTTCAAAACTTAGCCTATTTAGCCCAAGAAGCCGGTCTTGACGGTGTCATCGCTTCGCCAAAAGAAATCCAAACAATTAGAGAATATTGCCAACCAGAATTTTTAGTGGTCACTCCGGGAGTCCGTCCTCAATGGGCAGCAAAGGGAGATCAAAAGAGAGTAATGACTCCTTACGAAGCAATTATAGCTGGCGCAGATTTCCTCGTCATTGGTCGACCGATCACTCAACCACCTCCAGAGATTGGAAGTCCGGTAGAAGCAGCAAAAAAGATTGCTCAAGAAATTGAAAAGGCTCTATCAAAAAGGTTCGGAAGCTTTAAAGCCAAAGCAAAATTGGCAAAAGTTTCTTGAATATCAGTAGCACCTTACAAAGAATATCACTCAGCACCCATTTTTTCTGGGTGTTTTTTATTTTTCATACTTTGGCTTGACATTTTTAGAAAAAGTTGTTAATTAGAAACTGGAGGGATTTGAACTCTAAAAGAGGGAAAGGAAATGGAGAAAATTTCCCCGAAAAATGGAACGCAAAAACCATGGAAGGCAAAAGTGATCGAAGGTATTAAAAATGGCAAAGATATAGTTCAGGTCATGGATGAATTAAAGATAACCCCCTACGGATTCGGACTTTTAAACATTTTAAGAGAACTCAAGGAAGATGGTGTTCCAAGAGAAAAGTTAGAAGAAATAATAGAACAAGCAAAACCAGCAATTGGAGAAAAACGCGCAGAACTTTTTAAAAAAGAAATCTAAATTTTCAATCCCCACTTTTTCATCTAGTGGGGCGTTTTTTATTAAAACTATTAGTTGACTCTTTTTTTAAAAAAATTAAAATGGAATTGGGGATCTTTAAATGTTAATAATCAAAGAGGCAAAGAAAAGGGAGGCCTTAGAGAAAATCAGAGTTATAAAAGGAACTCTGCCAAAAATTGAAAATTTGATAAAAGATGGGAAAATTACAGTTTTGGAAACAGGGGAAATTGTCGTCGATTGTCTTTTTGGAAAAATTTTTCAAGTCAAGTTTAAAAATTCAAAGGTCGATTTCTTAATTTGCGAACAAGATTAGATGCCTAGCCAAACTAGGCATTTTTATTGATTTTTAGGCAAATTTGAGTTAAAATGAACTTATGGAAATTGAAGAAATTGAGAAAAAAGCCAAAGAAGAAATTGAAAGAGCAAAGACTCTAAAAGAATTGGATGAGGTTTATAAAAAGTATTTAGGCCCAAAAGGGGAAATTTCTTTGATTTTCGAAGGCTTAAAGAATTTATCCCAGAAAAAGAGAATCGAAATCGGAGAAAAGACGAATAAATTGAAAGCAGTTTTGGAAGATTTATTTTTAAAGAAAAAAGAAGAAATAGAAGAGAAAATCGAAAGGGAAATTGAAGAAAAAGAATGGATAGATATTACAGTTCCCGGGAAAAAAGTTTTGCTTGGCCATTTACATCCTTTAACTCAGGTTTTGAGAAAAGTTGAGGATATTTTTCAAAATTTGGGGTTTGAAATTGTCGAAGGACCGGAAATTGAAAATGAGTGGTACAATTTCGATGCCTTGAATATCCCAAAAGACCATCCAGCCAGAGATTTTTGGAACACCCTTTATTTAAAATCTCAAATTCCAAATTCAAAATCCCAAATTTTATTGAGGACCCATACTAGTCCAGTCCAGGTGAGGTATATGGAAAAAAACAACCCTCCTTTGAGAATAATCGTTCCAGGAAGGGTTTTTAGACACGAAGCAACCGATGCTTCTCACGAAATAAATTTTTATCAGCTCGAAGGTTTGATGGTCGATGAAAAAGGAAAAATTTCGATAGCTAATTTTAGAGCAATAATTGAAAAGTTTTATGAAATGTTTTTTGAAAAGAAAATCGAAGTTAGATTGAGACCTTCTTATTTCCCCTTCACTGAACCATCTTTCGAGGTTGATATTGATTGTCTGGTTTGCGGCGGCAAAGGATGCTCTGCTTGCTCAAAGACTGGCTGGATGGAAATGATGGGAGCAGGAATGGTCCATCCAGAAGTTTTTAAAAATTCTGGTTTGAACCCAAAGTTTTATCAAGGTTTCGCTTTTGGAATGGGAATAGAAAGGTTGGCGATGATGAAATATAAAATAGACGATATCAGGTTGTTTTACAGCGGTGATTTAAGGTTTTTGAATCAATTTTAAAACATGGTTTTTTCTTACGATTGGCTTCAATCTTTTTTCAAAAGAAAACTACCAAAGCCAGAAAAATTGGCTGAGCTTTTGACAATGCATTCTTTTGAAGTAAAAGAAATTTTAAAAATTAAAAATGATTGGGGTTTGGACATCGATGTTTTACCAAACAGACCAGATTGTTTTTCCCATTTAGGAATTGCCAAGGAAATTTCAGCCATAATGAACTATGAACTCGGAACGATGAATTTTGAAGTAACTGAAGACAAAAAACTAAAGGCAAAAGATTTTATCGAGGTCAAAGTCGAAAATGAGGATGCCTGTCCTCGTTATTCAGCCAGAGTAATTTTAGATTTGAAAATAGGACCTTCTCCCAAATGGATGATTGAAAGATTAGAAACTTGTGGTTTGAGATCGATTAATAACGTCGTTGATATTACCAATTATGTTATGTTAGAAACCGGTCAACCTCTCCATGCTTTCGATTTGGATAAGATTTCAAAAAGGAAAATAATCGTCAGAAAAGCCAGAAACGGTGAAAAAATTTTTGCCTTAGATGAGAAAGAATATGAATTGAACGAAAATATTTTACTCATTGCCGACCCTTTAGGTCCATTGGCCATTGCCGGAATTAAAGGAGGTAAAAAAGCAGAAATCGATCAAAAAACAAAAAACGTTGTTTTGGAATCAGCAAATTTCGAACCAAAAACCATTCGCTTTGGATCAAAAATTTTGAATTTAAAGACCGATGCCTCTTTGAGGTTCGAGCACGGTTTAGATCCAAACTTGACTGAGCTTGGAATAAATAGGGCAGCCAGTTTAATCAAAGAAATAGCCGGAGGGAAAGTTTGCCAAGGTTTAATCGATTTTTACCCCAAAAAAGTTTATCCAAGAAAAATAAAATTGGATTTAGATTATATCGAAGGATTGTTAGGGATAAAGCTTTCAAAAAGAGAAGTTAAAGGAATATTGAAAAGGTTGGGTTTTGAAATTAATGAAAAGAAAGGCCAACTGGTAGTGAAAGTGCCAACTTTCAGGCAAGATGTAAAAATTGCCGAGGATTTAATCGAAGAAATAGGCAGAATTTATGGCTATCAAAAGGTTCCCTCTCTTTTTCCGGTCGTTTCTTTGATTCCGCCAAAGAGAAATCTTGAAATCTTTTGGGAAAATATGGTTAAAGATATTTTGAAAGAGATTGGTTTTTCTGAAGTTTATAATTACTCTTTTATTTCTGAAAATTTGGCCAAAAACTTAGATTACAAAAAGGAAGAATTAATAGAAGTTGAAAACCCAACTTCTTTAGAATTTAAATATTTAAGGCCTTCTCTCATCCCCAAGCTTTTAGAAAACGTTCAAAAAAACCAACCCTACTTTCAGGAAATTAAGATTTTTGAATTGGGGAAAGTTTTTAAAATCGAAGATTCAAAATTTACTGAAAAGAAAATGCTGGCCGGATTGATTACTGGCGATTCCTTTTTTGAACTAAAAGGAGTTTTGGATGCTTTATTTCAAAAACTTGGAATTTCAGAATTCTTTTATGATGAATTTGAACCAACTCCCGAGGAATCGAAAATTTCAATTTGGCATCCAAAAAAGATTGCCGAAATAAAATTGGACAATCAAGAGGTTGGATTTTTGGGACAAATTTCAAGGAGGGTTTTAAAGAGGTTTGGGATAAAGAATAATCTATCTGTTTTTGACATCGATTTTGAAAAACTTCAAAAATATTGTACTGAAGAAACCATCTATCAGCCTTTATCGAAATATCCGGCCGCAGTCAGGGACATTTCAGTTTTGGTTCCGAGGAATGTTTTGGTTGAAGAAGTTTTAGAAAAAATCGAAATGGTTTCTCCTTTAATCAAGGACGTTGACCTTTTCGATATTTACGAAGGCGAAGAAATTCCCGAAGGTAAAAAAAATTTGTCTTTTCACATCATCTTTCAAGCAAAAGACCATCAAGTTTCACCCCAAGAAATCGATCAAATTCAATCAAAGATAATCCAAGTTTTACAAGAAAATCCGGAATGGGAAGTAAGAAAAAAATATGAATAAAAAAGCAAAATCAGAATACACAGCCAAAGATATCTACATTTTACATGGCTTAGAGCCGATCAGGAGAAGGCCAGGAATGTACATTGGTTCAACTGGACCTGAAGGGCTTCATCATCTTTTAGTTGAAGTTGTTGGCAATTCTGTCGATGAAGCAATCGTTGGCTTTTGCGACCGGATAAAAGTTGCTCTTTTGCCTTCGAATAAGATAATGGTTGAGGATAACGGAAGAGGAATACCGGTCGATATTCATCCCCAGACAAAAAAACCGGCTCTAGAGACGATAATCACAACGATGCATGCCGGAGCGAAGTTTGGCGGAAAGGTTTATTCAACAAGCGGTGGCTTGCACGGCCTTGGTTTATCAGTAGTTTGTGCCCTTTCAAAATGGATGAGGGTTGAGGTCTGCCGCGATGGAAAAAAGTATTGCCAAGAATACTCAAGGGGAAAGGTTTTGACAAAGTTGAAAGAGATTGGAAAATGCTCAGAAACTGGGACAACAGTAATTTTTCAGCCAGACCCAGAAATATTTAAAGAAATAAAATTCGATTATAAAAAGATCGAGAGATACTTAAGGCAACAAGCTTATTTAACAAAAGGAGTAAGGTTTATTTTGGCAGACGAAAGGAAAAAACCAAAAAGTCTTTATAATTTCTATTTTGAAGGCGGGATCGTCTCTTACATTAAGTATTTAACCAAGGGATCGAACCCTTTGCATCCGAACATATTTTACTGCCAAAAAGAAAAGAACGGAATAGAAGTTGAAGGAGCCTTTCTTTACACAGAAGAATACGAATGCTACGAAGAAAGCTTTGCCAACAACATTTTCACCCAAGACGGAGGAATGCATTTAACTGGCTTTAGAGCGGCTCTGACTCGAACTTTCAACGAATACGCTAGGAAAAATGGTTATTTAAAAGAAGGAGATGAAAATTTGACCGGAGAAGACATCAGGGAAGGTTTGACAGCCGTAATTTCAGTAAAACTGAAAGAACCACAGTTTGAAGGCCAGACAAAAGCTAGGCTCGGAAATCCAGAAGCAAAGTCGGCGGTCGAGGCAGCAATTTCTGAATCCCTCTCTGAATTTTTAGAAAAAAATTCTCAAGACGCAAAAGCAATAATTGAAAAATGCATCCTTTCTCAAAAGGCAAGGATTGCTGCCAAGGCTGCCAGGCAGACAGTTTTAAAAAAGGGGTTGCTCGAAGGTTTGGCCTTGCCAGGAAAACTTGCCGATTGCGTTTCAAAAAATCCGGATGAATCAGAATTGTTCATCGTCGAAGGAGAGTCAGCTGGCGGAAGCGCAAAGCAGGCCAGGGATAGGTTTTTCCAAGCGATTTTGCCTTTGAGGGGAAAGATTTTAAACGTCGAAAGAGCAAGGCTTGATAAAATCTTATCATCGAAAGAGATAAGAGCCCTAATCATTGCCTTGGGCACGGCCATTGCTGAGGATTTTGATTTGAATAAATTGAGGTACAAAAAAATCATAATTATGACCGATGCCGATGTCGATGGCTCCCATATAAAAACATTGCTCTTGACCCTTTTTTATCGCTACTTTAGGCCGATAATCGAAAACGGATATTTGTACATTGCCCAGCCACCCCTCTACAGAATTCAAGCTGGCAGAGAAGTAAAATATGCTTACAACGAGGCTGAAAAGGAAAAAATTTTAAAATCCTTGAAAACAAAATCTCAGGTTTCCATCCAAAGGTACAAAGGTTTGGGAGAAATGAACCCAGATCAACTATGGGAAACAACGATGAACCCTGAAAAGAGAGTTTTAATTAGAGTGAAAGTTGAAGATGCCAAAGAAGCCGATAAGATTTTCGATATTTTAATGGGCGAAGAAGTTTTACCGAGGAAAAAATTCATTTTGACCCATGCCAAAAGCGTTAAAAACCTTGACATTTGATATTAAATTTTTAAAATAAAATGGTGTTTTTTGAAAAAATTTCCAAATTTTTGAGAGAAGTTCGGTCAGAGACGAAAAAAATTAACTGGCCAACAAAAAAAGAGACAATAAACTATACCTTAATTGTCATTTTCACTTTTTTGATTACGGCTTTAATTCTGGGTGGTTTTGACTGGCTTTTTAATAAATTTTTGAATAAATTTATATTAAGGATTCCATAAAAAATATGCCAAAACAAAGATTGCCACAAGAAAGAAATTGGTACGTCATCCATACTTATTCTGGTTACGAAGAATCGGTGGCAAAGAATTTAAAGCAAAGAATAGAATCTCTTGGAATGGAAGATAAAATTTTTAATGTTATCGTTCCCAAAGAAAAGAAAATAAAGATAAAAAACGGGAAAAGGGTGGTTGTCGAAGAAAAAATATATCCTGGTTATGTTTTGGTTGAAATGATCGTTACTGATGATTCCTGGTATGTTGTCAGGAATACTCCCAACGTCACTGGCTTTGTTGGAGCTGGTACCACTCCAATTCCGGTTTCGAAAGAAGAAATTGAGAAATTGCTAAAGAGAATGGGTGAAAAAGAACCTCAGTACAAAATCGATATAAAAGTTGGCGATATGGTAAAAATTACCGATGGACCATTCAAAGATTTCGATGGTAAGGTTTCTGAAATCGATGAAGAAAGAGGAAAGGTAAAAGTTTTAGTCAATCTTTTTGGCAGAGACACTCCGATCGAGTTGGATTCGCTCCAAATTAAAAAATTATGAAAAAAGTAAAAACAGTAGTGAGGCTTCAAATTCCAGCTGGCCAGGCAACTCCTGCTCCGCCTGTTGGCCCTGCTTTGGCTCCCCATGGCATTAACCTGAAAGAATTTTGCGATCAATTCAATCAGGCAACGAAAAATCAAACTGGTTTTACCATTCCGGTTAGAGTTAAAATTTTCGAAGATAAAAGCTTTGAACTAGAAATAAAAAGGCCTCCAGTCTCTGAATTGTTAAAGAAAGCAGCCGGAATTGAAAAAGGTTCAGGAGAACCAAACAAAAAGAAAGTTGGAAAAATTACAAGGGCACAGTTAAGAGAGATTGCCCAAAAAAAATTGCCAGATTTAAACACCGATGATATTGAAAAGGCAATGAAAATTATTGAAGGTCAGGCAAAAAACATGGGAATAGAAATTGTAGATTGAAGATTGTAAATTGCAAATTTAAATATGAGGCCGCCAAAAGATGAATATTACCTAGAAATCGCAAAGACCATCGCCCTGAGATCTCCCTGCTCTTTGAGAAAATACGGGGCGATTATTGTTAAAAACGATGCTATCGTTTCTACTGGGTATAATGGTTCAGCAAGGGGGGTGATCAATTGTCTAGATGTTGGTTGTATAAAAGAGATTTTGAATTTGCCAAAAGGCAGGGGTTATGAAGATTGTCCAGCTGTTCATGCTGAAGAAAATGCCGTCGTCAATGCAGCCAGAAACGGAACTAGCGTTTTGGGAGGTACCCTTTACATTGCTGGGGTAGATAAAGAAGGGAAATTGACTGAAGCTATGCCCTGTTTGCGTTGCAGAAGAATTTTGATCAATGCAGGGATTGAAAGAGTTGTTATTAGAAAAGAAGACGGGGGAATAAAATATATCAACACCCAAGAATGGATTGGCGAAGACACAAAAACCTATTTGGAAAAATTGGAGAAAATAAAAAAAGAGAAGGGATTATCTTAAAATAGATGGTAAAAATTAAAATCGTCAAACCTCAAATTTGGAATTTTGAAATAGTAAAAGGAAAGAATGCCTGGAAAGAAGTTGTTTATGGGGCAAAGTTGAGCGGAGTTCCATCTGAAATTGAAGGAAAGAAAGTTTTTAAAATGATTGTTGAGAACGATTACACTTCAGCCATAGAACATATTATTATCAAATTCGATTTGAAAATGACTAAAGGAAACGCTCCCGAATTTTTGGAGCATAGAATCATTAGCCACACTGGTTATTCAACAAGATACATCAAAGTTTCAGAAGGCATTGATAAAAAAGTTCCCGCTTTTGAAATTATAATGCCCTGGCATCTTTTGAAACCAAAAGATCAAAAAATAAAAGAGCAAAGAAAAATTTTTTTAAAAAATATTAAAGAGAATTTGAAAAATTATGAAAAATTTTTAAACGAAGGTTTGCCAAGGGAATCAGCACGGTACATTTTACCATTTTGCCAGGCAGTCGGAATTTATCATGTAACAATAAATTTGAGGTCTCTCCTGAACCTTCTTGGGCTAAGGCTTTGTGTTAGAGCTTCGCCGGAATTTAGATGCTTAGCTAGTCAAATTTATTTTAATTTAATTGAAAAATTGCCAATAATGAAAGGATTGGTAGGTTGTCGAGGGTTTATGAGAGGGGCTTGTCCAGAAAACGAAGTCAGAGAAAAAACCAATTGTCCTTTTAAAAATCAAAATTCAGAAATTTATATTCCAACGATAAAGGAAATTAAAAAAAGGATGAGATTAAAAAAATTTAATGAAAGCGAAGTTTTAAAGAGTCAAGAGAAAATTTTCAAAATTTGGGCAAATTGGGAAGGATAAAATGAGATGGAAAATTTAAAAAAAATCGAAGAAATTATTAAAAGACAAAATCGTTGGAGGAAAGAATGTTTAAACTTAATTGCTTCTGAAAATGTTCTCTCGCCATTGGCAGAGAGATTTTTAATTTCAGATTTTGTCGGAAGATATAATGAACATGGAATAAAAGATGGAAAGTTTGAGGAGCATTATCAAGGGGTAAAGTTTTCAAGTCAAATTGAAAAAATCTGCATTAGAATTTTTTCTCAAAGATTCAAAACTCCTTATGTAGACGTTAGGCCAATTTCAGGAGCAATAGCTAATTTGGCGGTTTATCACGCAATTTTAAAATCGGGAGATGTTTTTTTCTCACCTGGTTTGACTTTTGGTGCTCACGTTTCCTCAACAGAATACGGAATTGCTGGAGTTTGTGGATTGAAAAGCATCACCATGCCATTCGACGAAAGAAAGATGCAACTCAATGTAAAAGAAACTGTAAAATTGATAAAAAAAGTAAAACCAAAATTGATAATGTTAGGAAGGTCAATGTTTTTGTTTCCAGAACCAATAAGAGAGATTAGAAAATATACGAAAGCTATTATAGTTTATGATGCAGCCCACGTTTTTGGGTTAATTTATGGAGGAAAATTCCAAGATCCATTTAAAGAAGGTGCAGATATTATCACTGCCTCAACTCACAAAACCTTTCCCGGTCCTCAAGGAGGAATAATTTTGGGAAATCCAAAGCTTGATAAAAAAATTTGGAAAAAAATCCAAAACGCAATTTTTCCAGGAATCGTTTCAAACCATCACATTTTTAGGTTGCCATCTTTGGCAATTACTGCTTTAGAAATGAATAGATTTGGGGAAAATTATACAAGCCAAACAATCAAAAATGCAAAAACATTAGCAAGAGAACTTTTCAAAATTGGCTTTGATGTTTTGGGAAAAGAAAATGGTTTTACAAAATCTCACCAAGTAATAGTTAATGTTAAAGAATTTGGTGGAGGGAAAGTAATTGCTGAAAAATTAGAGGAGGCTAACATTATCGTTAATAAAATGGCTTTGCCAAAAGACAAGGATATTGATGCTACTCAAAACCCTTCAGGAATTAGAATTGGAGTTCAAGAAATGACAAGGTTTGGAATGAAAGAAAAAGAAATGAAAAAAATTGCTTACTTTATAAAAAAATTGGTTTTGGATAAAATAGAACCAAAGGAGGTCAAAAAGGAAGTAATCGATTTTAGAAAAAATTTCAAAAAGTAAAATATTGCTTTAAGGCATGATAAAAAATCCATACAAGGGAAAATTTATTGTTTTTGATTCTATAGATGGAGCTGGAAACTCAACCCAAGCTAAGTTATTGGCCGATAGTTTAAATAAAATCGGAAAGAAAACTTATTTAACAAAAGAGCCAACTTCTGGATTGATTGGCGGATTGATTAAAAGCCAATTGACTCATGATTGGAAATCTTCCCCAGAGTGCTTGCAGCTTTTGTTTTCAGCCGACAGGGCCTACCATTTGGAAAGAGAAATCATTCCTTTTTTGAAAAAAGGAATAAACGTGATTTCAGACAGATACTTTTTCTCAACAATGGCTTACGGAAATTTAGAAATAAAAGATTTGGATTGGTTAATCGAAATCAATAAAAAATTCATTTTGCCAGATTTAACCTTCTTTTTGAAAGTTTCGCCAAAAGTGTGCATCGAAAGGATAAAAAAGGATAGATTCGAGATTACTCTTTTTGAAAAAGAAAAAATTCTGAAAAAGGTTTGGAAAAATTATGAGGTTTTGGCAAAAAAATTCAAAAATGTTTTTATAATCGATGGCGAAAGGTCCCCAGAAGAAATA